>Ga0247844_1000023_pt1 | contig 266941 bp, 231 predicted proteins | sample LaCtaG_FD_192421 | JGI IMG/M metagenome (GOLD analysis project Ga0247844, IMG submission 192421) | Freshwater microbial communities from meromictic Lake La Cruz, Castile-La Mancha, Spain - LaCruzMarch201714.5m_1 | ecosystem: Environmental > Aquatic > Freshwater > Lake | place: Spain... | reverse complement strand
TGCCAAAGTGCAGGCGGTAGCGCTGTGGCACGCCATCGCCCACAACCTCGCCACCGCCTTGCGCCTACGGGCACACAATATGGTTGCCGTCTGAACAGGCAACAGCCACAAATCATTTGCCCGTCCTTGGCAAGCCAATGCGAGTTTGGTTCACAGGCTCGCAGGCCGGGATCCAGACAGCCATCAACTCAACTCAATATCACGCCCCAAAAACACGATGCCGTGTCCGTTGAACGAAGCCACCCCGCGCTCCAAGAACCCCAGCCGCTCATAAAACCCGACGTTGCGCACGCCCTGCCCGGTCACGACATGCACCCCCGGCAAGCCGGCCGCTTGAACCTGCACGCAGAACGCCTCGACCAGCCGCGAGCCCACACCTGCACCGCGAGCCCGCGCATCCAGATTGACGTGCAGGTGCGCTGGATACCGCGCCGTCAGGTGCGCGAATTCTGCAAAATAACCAATATCTGAAAACCGCGCCGTCCGGGCTGGATCGTCCAGACACCCCACCAGATAGCCAGCAACCGCGCCCTGCGCGTCAGTCGCGACGAACACATGAGCCGGATCGTGGAGCAGATACCGCCTAAGCCAGCGCTCTAAAAACGCATCCCGCGCCTCCGCGCTGGCAAAGACCTTAGTGCCACTTGCCTCAAAGAAGATCTTCTCGATCCCCTCCCGCGCCTCTGACGACCCATTCCACCGCACAATGTCCATGACGGTCCTCCCGCCATCACTTTGTCCCAAAAAGCGGGCGAGTTCGAGACGGTGTCCCCGACGTGACTGTTTTCCCGGACAAGTGCGCCCCCTTGCGCACGCCGATCCGGGATCTTTACCGCTGCATCGAGTGACGCGCGGGGCAGTCCGTGGGAGCAACGTAAGGGCGGCAAAAACAAACCGGACAACCGTGAGCGATGATCTGCATCGCTGAATGAGGTCCGTAGCGATAGCCCCGGGACTACTGACCCTGAGAATCAATGCCCATCATCTGCCGACGCGACCTGCTGACGTCCAACCGGCGCCACCGCGACCGCCGGGCGCGTTGGACGCATTGCGGGCCCTCCATAGTTCGGGCTCCACGGCTCGCTTGGATCGTCGGGCGCTTTTGCAATCCCCACACGCGGCGGCAACTGCGCGGGGCGGCCGTCGTCTTCCATTTCAACGGGGATTGGCGCAGGCGGCGGGTTTTTGGGCCCACCAGCATACCAATTCGCCTGACTGTAGGGCGTTTGCGCTTGGTGCGCACACCCCGATACCGAGACGGCGAGCAAAGCAAACGCCAGTGCCGGACCGCACATGCGGCAGCCGCGCGACACTGAGCCACGATCGATCAAACTCATCACAAATGCCTTTTACAAACGCAACACCACACACGACGCGCCTGACACGGGCAGCGCACCACGAACGAACACTCGGATTGAACACCAGCGTGGTTAAAACCGCCCTAACGGCCATCCCGTTTTCGCCCCCATGGGTTCGATGGCCGCGGTCACGAAGCTGTGCACGGCGAAGGCTCAAGAAATCGCTAGCCGGGGGTGGGCGAACCTGTTAAGCACCCTTCATCGACTTTGGCCGGACAACAGGGCCGCTACGCCTTTGCCAAGCTGGGCGCATGTTCATAGCCTCCAAAACTCGAAAAATGGCGCAACCGTTCGCTTTAGGCGGATGGGCGCGCCGAACGTGCAAAAAATACAGCTCCCTAAGGAATACCCTATGATCAATGGCGTCGTGAAATTCTACAATGCTCAAAAAGGCTTCGGCTTCATCCAGCCAGAAGATGGCAGCAAGGACGTTTTCGTCCATGCCACGGCTCTTGAGCGCGCCGGCATGAGCAGCCTCTCTGAAGGCCAGCGCGTGTCGTTTGATACCCAAGAAGATCGTCGTACCGGCAAGATCGCCGTCGGCAACATCCGCGCCGCTTAATTTCAAGCGAAAGCTTGGTATAAAAACGAAGCCACCCTGCTTGCGGGGTGGCTTTTTTCTTAAGGACTAAACAAGGGGTCTGCGATGACTGAGGACGACCGCTCCAAGGAAACACGCTATGTGGCCCTGGGATTGATCGCTTTGGCCGTCTTTGCTGCTGTCTTCATGGCAGTGGCCATCGGTCTTGGCGAGTGGGTCGACATGCCCCGCTGACGCCGACTAGGCAGCTTGTCAGAACCGCGACACTATTTGTTATGCGCTGAGCGTTGCGCAAGCCCGCCCATCCGCGCTAACTCTGCGCGATGACAAACCCGATCCAATCCGACACCGTCCTCATCATCGACTTTGGCTCCCAGGTCACCCAGCTCATCGCGCGCCGCGTGCGCGAAGCGGGCGTCTACTGCGAGATCGTGCCGTTCAATCGCGCCGACGGCGAAGGTGAGCGCCTGAACCCTAAAGCGATCATCCTCTCGGGCGGCCCCGCCAGCGTCACGACGCACGAAAGCCCACGCGCGCCCGATTGGGTGTTCGCCTCCGGCTTGCCCGTCCTGTCAATCTGCTATGGCCAGCAGACGACGGCCGTCCAGTTGGGTGGCATCGTCGAGGGCGGCCATGCCGCCGAATTCGGCCGCGCCGACATCGAAATCCGCGAAGCAAGCGCCCTGTTCGACGGCATCTGGACCGTCGGCCAACGCTACCCCGTCTGGATGAGCCACGGCGACCGCGTCACTAAACTCCCCGCAGGCTTCACCGTCAAAGCCACCAGCGAAAACGCACCCTTCGCGATTGCCTCGGACGAGGCGCGCCGCATCTACACGACCATGTTCCACCCCGAAGTGGTCCACACCCCGGACGGCGCAAAGCTCATCTCAAACTTCGTCCACAAGATCGCCGGCATCAAAGCCGACTGGACGATGGCTCATTTCCGTTCCGCCGAGATTGCCCGCATCCGTGCCCAGGTTGGCAAGGGCCGCGTCATCTCCGGCCTCTCGGGCGGCGTCGACAGCGCGGTAGCCTCCGTCCTGATCCACGAAGCGATTGGCGACCAACTCACCTGCATTTTCGTCGATCACGGCTTGCTGCGATTGAACGAGGCCGACGAGGTCGTCCGCCTGTTCCGCGAAACCTACAACATCCCGCTCGTCCACGTGAACGCCCGCAAAATGTTCATCGCAGCCCTCGCTGGCGTTTCCGACCCCGAGCAAAAGCGCAAGATCATCGGCGGCCTGTTCATCGACGTATTCGACGCCGAAGCCAAGAAACTAGGGGGCGCGGAGTTTCTGGCCCAAGGCACGCTCTACCCTGACGTGATCGAAAGCGTCAGCTTCACCGGCGGCCCCTCGGTCACCATCAAATCCCACCACAACGTCGGTGGCCTCCCCGCCCGCATGAACCTCAAGCTCGTCGAACCGCTTCGCGAACTCTTCAAGGACGAAGTCCGCGTCCTTGGCCGCGAACTGGGCCTGCCCGAACATTTCATCGGTCGCCACCCGTTCCCCGGCCCGGGCCTTGCGATCCGCATCCCCGGCGACATCACGGAAGACAAACTCGACATCCTGCGCAAGGCCGACGCGATCTTCCTCGACGAGATCCGCAAGGCCGGTCTGTACGACACGATCTGGCAAGCCTTCGCCGTGCTCCTGCCGGTCAAAACCGTCGGCGTGATGGGCGACGCCCGCACCTACGACAACGTCTGCGCCCTGCGCGCTGTTACCTCCACCGACGGCATGACAGCGGATTACTTCCCCTTCCCCCACGAAGTCCTGGGCCGCACCGCCACCCGCATCATAAACGAAGTCCGCGGCATCAACCGCGTCGTCTACGACATCACCTCCAAACCCCCAGGAACCATCGAGTGGGAATGATTCAATAGCGTTCGCGGTGTTTCGCCGCCTATCGCAAAGCGCTATTTTACGCCATATATTTCAACAGCATAGCTCTTCATCTCTATCGCCATGCATTTCTGACAGGCAACAACCACATGACGGTATTTTCAGCCTCAGATCCGGCAGCCTGACGAGACATCAATTGGATAATGCGGAGTGTGGACACCACGCGCTCGAACCAATGACTCAAACGGGCGACGGGCCGCAGCCCTGAGTATTTTCCGATTCTGACATTTCCCCTCAAAAGCCGCTAACGCCACACGTGCTCGCAGCGCCCAGGCGCGCCAACTCAAAGCAACAAACGGCGATGATCGATGATCGAACGACGGCAAGTCCTAATCGGCGGTGGCGGCTTGGTAATTGCTGGCGTCGCAGTCAGCTACCTGGGTATCCGGCAAGCGGGGTCCTTGGATCAGTACAACGACGCTGTGGCCGTCACGCGGGCAGCACTTTCCGAGCAGCCCGAGATTGCAGACTTCATCCGTTATGCGACGCTCGCAGCGAGCGGGCACAACACGCAACCGTGGCGGTTCCGGGCCAGCGCCCGAAAAATTGAAATCCTGCCCGATTTGACCCGGCGAACGCCCGTTGTTGATCCAGACGATCACCACCTTTTTGTCAGCCTGGGATGTGCCGCAGAAAACCTTGGTATCGCCGCAAGTGAGCGCGGCCGTCCTGGTCACGTGAGTTTCAATCCAGCCGCAAATGCATCTATCGATGTGATGCTGGATCAGGGAGCGCCGCTCCGGTCCACGTTGTTCGACGCCATTCCGCAACGTCAATCGACGCGAGGGGACTATGACGGCCGCCAAGTCAGCGCGTCAGATATGAAAACTTTGGCCGCCGCTTCCTCTATTCCCGGGGTAGACTTGGTTTTGATCACAGAGCGACCGATGATCGACCGCGTGCGCGATTTGGTCGTTGCTGGCAACACGACCCAAATATCTGACCCTGCTTTCATCGTGGAACTCAAAAAATGGCTGCGGTTTAGCCCCCATACCGCACTGGAAACTGGCGACGGTTTGTTTAGTGCGGCAAGTGGCAGTCCGGTGATGCCGGATTGGCTTGGCACCCGCGGTTTTGATTGGGCTTTCACATCCCGCGCAGAAAACGAAAAGTACATCCGGCAAATTGCGACTTCGTCCGGCATAGCAGTCTTCGTTGCCGAAAAAGACGACCGCGAACACTGGGTCCTGGCAGGCCGCGCCTGTCAGCGGTTCGCTCTCCAGGCAACAGCCCTCGGCCTGAAACACGCCTACATCAATCAGCCAGTCGAAGTTGCCAAGTTGCGCCCGGAATTGGCAAGCCTCATCGGCCTGCCAGGCCGTCGGCCCGATATCGTGATGCGGTTCGGTTATGGACCTACGCTGCCTTACTCGGCGCGTCGACCGGTGAGCGCGGTGCTGGCGTGACCCCGCCATTCAGGGTCGAGCAGTTTCTCGGTGTTTTTGCAGCCTACAACATGGCCATCTGGCCAGCGCAGATCGTCGCCTATGAATTGGGGCTGATTGCGGTCGCAGCCTTTGGTCGGGGCGGATTTTCGCGTCACGGTTGATCCTTTGGATCCTGGCAATGATGTGGGCATGGAACGGGATCGCTTACCACCTTGTATTCTTCAATACGATCAATCCAGCCGCCCCGCTTTTCGCAGCGCTCTTCGTCTCCCAAGCCGTTTTCTTCGCGATCAGTGCTGTAACGGCGAAGGGCCTTCGCTTCGAAACCGGGCTCAATTTTCGGTCCATTTCGGGTTTTGCCGTGATCGTCTACGCGATGCTGATCTATCCCGTCCTCGGAACCTTGGCCGGGCATGGGCTCATGACCGGCCCGATGTTCGGCGTTGCACCGTGTCCGACGACGATCTTCACCGTTGGCCTCTTGCTGCTGGCGCGCGGCGGTTTGGCCATGCGGCTGGCGATCATTCCATTGCTATGGTCACTCATCGGCTTTTCCGCCGCATTGCAGCTCGCAATTCCTGAAGACTTTGGCCTCGGGCTTGCAGGGCTCGTTCTCGCACTAGTGTGGCGTCGCGCCTTAATTGACTGGTGGGTGCGGCAAGGTTGCTGTCAATTAAGGCGCGCTGAACGCCACACTAAGTCTATGATTTCTCTAGTGGTCCTTATGTCGCGCCTAAATCGTCATCGGTTCCGGCTAGCACAGCGATTTAGGCGCGACGGGCCACTAGTGCTCATTGCTGATGTGATGGGGGCTTGGCCTGCCAGAAAGCCATCCACGCCGGCAGCTGGAATGGTCGGGCCATGAACCGGCGTGCGACCGATCCGAGCGCGGCCATTTCCCTGTCCCAAGGTCAGGGACGGTCGGTAAGAGCAATCCTGGCGTTCTTCGCTCTCGCGTTCGCTTGGTCATGGACCGTCGGCTTCTGGGCTCAGTCCACGCTAGGGACTTCGCCGATTTCGGGCACCGGCCTCGCGATGCTGTCTGGCTTTGGCCCGAGCTTTGCCGCGTTGGCTATTGTAGCCCGGTTCAACGATCGCTCGGGGCTACGCGAATGGGTTGTGAAATGTCTGAATTGGCGCATCAATTGGGGCTGGTACGCCGTCGCGTTTTGCCTGCCCCCAGTTATCATGTTGCTGGCCCTTGGCGTCTTTGGCCTAATGGGTGGCATCATTCCAGCCTCTCCAGCCGTTGGACACATCCCGTTAGCTATGGCCAATTTCGCGTTGGTCTTCGTGGTCGGGGGACCGCTTGGTGAGGAATTCGGTTGGCGTGGATTTGCCTTGCCCGCGCTCGCCGCGCTGCTGAATTGGCGTGTTGCCAGTGTTTTGCTCGGCCTCGTCTGGGGGCTCTGGCATCTGCCGCTTTTCTTTATGGCAAACACCCCGCAAGAACACATGCCGATCTTATTATTCCTGGTCAGCACGACCGCCCAATCGGTGATGTTCGCTTGGCTGTATGTTAATACCAGCGGCAGCGTCATTCCAGCGCTGGTCATGCACACCTCGGTCAACGCCTGGATGAATATCATCCCGATTCTACCGACCCATGGTAGCCTCCGGCCTCTTTTGTTGATGACTGGCATTCAGGCGATCATTGCACTCGCACTGCTGTTTAAGGCGCAGCTCAATCGCGCGTCTCCTGTGATCGCGAGGCCGCCATGCTGATGCTGTTTCTGCTGCAAGATCTCGTTCCACTCGTTCTCATTGGCTGGCTGACTTTCGCGCCCCCAAGCAGCGCTGCCGGGTTCTGGACGCAGGTGCTGTCAACCGCCGTTGTGCTGGTTGAACTCAGCTTCACCGGCATCTGGATGTTTCCACCTTGGTGGGCGCCATATGTTTTTGGCACCCTGCTTTTCGCCGGTGTCGTTAGGGGTGTCGCCTCGCGTCGCGCACGCTCAGTTTGGCCGCAGCAATCGAACGGCTGGCTACCATTGGTCGGCTTTGCAGCACTCGGCCTGTATGCAGCTCATGAAGCCCGTCTCGCGGTAGCGGCGCAGCAAATCCCCGTCGGCCGTGTCGTTGATTTGGCCTCTCCGCTTGGTGTCGGCACATACCTCGTTGCCAATGGCGGCTCCGGGCCTTCAATCAACGCTCACGCGGCCTTGCTGGACCAAGCCATCGTCCGACACGGACCTTACCGGGGCACAGCTCATGGCGTCGATCTCGTCGCGATTGATGGCTGGGGCTTGCGCGCCGATGGCCTGCTGCCAATAAAACCTAGTCGCTATCTGATCTTTGGCCGCGCCGTTGTCGCGCCATGTGGAGGCGACGTGGTCGCTGCAGTTGATGGACTTCCCGACATGCAGGTTCCACAAGTGGACCGTGGCCATCTCGCTGGCAACCACGTCGTCATGAGTTGCTCGGGCATACATATCTTGCTCGGGCATTTCAAGCGCGGCACAATTGTTGTACGCGTGGGCGAAAAGCTGAGCTTGGGCGATGCCATTGCGCGGGTCGGTAACTCCGGCAACACGAGCGAGCCACATCTCCATGTGCACTCCCAAGAGCCTGGAACAGAGGATGCGCCGTTCTCGGGCACACCCATCCCAATCCGAATCAATGGGCAGTATTTGGTTCGAAATGATCGGCTTGTTGTGCTTGGCCAAACGGCTGGAGCAGGCACAACGGTTCCAATCAACACGGAGCGTAAGCCATGATGAGGATCTGGCTTAAATCATACCCGGTGTTGGCCTATTTCGCACTGGTGTTCACCATCTCTCGGGTCGGCATATTCATCGCAGCAGGTCCTGGTAGGCTCTTCAACTCCAAGGCCGCCCCCTGAATTCTGACCCAGTCTATCTACTTTGCGGTTCTCGCTGGCCCAAGCGTTGCGGGCATCCCCATGACCGGCCTCATTGGCGGGACGGCAGGCCTTCGTGAGCTGGTAATGTCTGTCTTCGAGGAGCCGCCGTCCGGTCGAGGGCGCCACAGGGCGAATGGCTTCCACGATCTGCTATAAACAATCTTGGCGCTGAACTACTGATCGGCCTCATTTCGGTGCCTTCTGCCGCTCGATCACGAGACGCTTCTCCGCACCGGCCTCGAGTTCGTCGAGTTGCTTGCGGAAGCCGACGATGTCGACAAGAGGATGCCGGTCGCCGGCAGTCCGTGTCTTGATCAGCTCTTTCGTCTCGGTCAGACCCGTCGAGAATGCGTGTGTGGTCAGATGCAGGTCGATCGGGTTCGTTGCATCGTTGGTCAAGGCGCGAATTTTCTTCACGCTAGTGATGAACGCTTCAACTTGTTCAGGCCCCTTGATGGCGTTGAGGCCGAGACCACCCACTGTGATAGCTCGGTATGTCTCGGCCCCGTCACGGGCATCAAAGGCAAATGAGATCGTCCCCATCGTGTGTCCGGGCGTTTCGTAGGCTCGGATCGACGTACCAGCTACAGAGATCGTTTCCCCGTCCTCAATGACAAGATCCTGATCAATCACCGTCCAAGGGTTGCGACCTGAGGACTGCGACTGCTCAGCCCCCTCTTTTGCTTCACGCCAGCCTTCTTTGGACATCGCAAAGCGTGTCTGCGGATCGAGCTTGGCCTTGAGTTTTGCCATGCCGCCAGCATGATCGAAGTGGCCGTGGGTTACCGCAACCAGCTTGATGTCTTTAGGATCGAAACCAACAGTTCGGATATTTGCAAGCAATTGATCGGTAAAAGGCTCGTAAAGCGTGTCGATCAGGACATGGCAATTCGGTGATGTGATCAACCAAGCCGAAACCCAGCAGATCCCGACATAGTAGACGTTGTCGAAAGCCTTGTAAGGTTCGATCTTTTGCAGCGCTGCATCGCCAAGAAAACGACCGAGATCTTGCGGCATACGTCCAGTCTCGCCGAAGACCGAAAAGGCCGCCATCAAGGGCGCCGACTCACATTTTGTGGTGAGAGGCGGTCCCGAAGGTGGCGCCTGCGGTACCTGGGCTAGTGATGATGTAAAGTTAAGTCCGACGAAAGTGGCCGTCGCGAGCAGACGTGGTGTCAGGCGCATGATGGGATCTCATTGTACCGTTGTTGTAGACTTTACAGCACCTTGGCCGCTGCATTCGGTTCAGGTTCCTTCAAGCGGAACCAGGCAATGTAGAGTGCTGGCAGAAACAAAAGGGTCAGGACTGTTCCGGATATGATGCCGCCCATCATCGCGAACGCCATCGGACCCCAGAAAATTTCGCCCGCAATCGGGATCAATGCGAGACTTGCTGCCGCTGCAGTCAAAAGTATCGGGCGCATTCGGTGCTGGGTCGCCTCGACGACAGCAGTCCAGCCATCGCGCCCTTCAGCGCGCAATTCCTCGATTTGAACTAGCAGGATCACCGAATTTCGAATGAGAATGCCAATCAGAGCCAACACGCCAAGAATGGCGACAAATCCCAACGGCGCGTCTCCGAGCAATAGCGAAATCACGACACCGATCAGGCCGAGCGGCGCAACGACAACGACCAGAAGCAGGCGTTGAAAACTCTGTAATTGAACCATCAATACGGTCGCCATGACGATCAACATAATCGGCACTGCCAAGACAATTGGTCCCTGGCTTTTACCACTTTCTTCAACGCTGCCACCGGTCGCAATCGAGTAGCCTGTAGGAAGCGATTTTTGAAGTAAAAGGACGTCTGCCTCGAGCCGCCGATCAATGGTCGCGGGCTGAACCTTACCAACGATGCTCGCCTTGACAGTGATCGTTGCAAGACGGTTTCGTCGCCAGACAATCGGCTGTTCGAAGCCGTAAGCAATGTTGGCGATTGCCGCGAGCGGCACGGCTTTGCCGGAGTTTGTTATGATTTGAAGATTATGGAGCGTGTCGATCGACGACCGATCCGCATCTTGCGCACGGCCGATCACATCGACGAGGTAAATGCTGTCGCGGATTTTCGTAACGACGGAGCCGCCCACGACACTATTGAGAGCCGTCGAAATCGACTCCGATGTTACACCGAGTTGCGCTGCCTTATCCTGCAAAACATTGACGTGCACGACCCGTGCCGGTTCGTTCCAATCGAAAACGATGTCACCAAGATTTTTGTCTTTAGAAATGAGGCCTGCAAGTTTGAGAGCTTCGCGCCGAACGCCCTGAACGTCGGGACCGCTGATGCGATATTGGATTGGCCTGCCGACGGGCGGCCCGATATCGAGAAGATGGACAAAGATGTCAGAGCCGACGAAATCACGCCTTGCGATCGCATCAAGTTTAGTACGCAGGCGATTGCGGCCCTCAATATCTTTCGCGACGATGACAATCTGGCCATAATTGGGGCTTTGCGGCTGAACGTCAAAAGACAACATAAAACGGACGGCCCCGCGGCCGGCATAAGTCGTCCAATGTTCTATGTCGTCATTACCAACGAGAGCGACCTGCTCGAATTTCTTAAGCTGGGCGACCGTAGTCAAAATGGAAGAATTCTGCGGCTCGGTCCAGTCGATCAGTAGCTCCTTCCGGTCCGACGATGGAAAGAACTGTTGCTCGACGAACCGTGTCGCGTAAACCGACACCGCAAACATTGCCACGGTCGCAGCGATGGTCAGCCACTTCCAGCGAACACACACCTTCAGAACAGTACTGAAGCTCCGGGTAAACCAGCCAGGATTTGCATGGCTCGATTCCATTGCCTTCGGCAAAATCGTCACGCCAAGCAACGGCACGAATAGCACTGCCACAACCCAAGACACGATCAGCGCAACGGCAATCACGACAAACAGCGTATAGGTGAATTCCCCAGCGCTGCTGTCGTTTAGACCGATAGGAAAAAAACTGGCAATCGTGACGAGCGTGCCAGTCAACATTGGAAAGGCAGTGTGCGTGTAGACGTAGGTCGCAGCTTTTTCCAGTGGATCACCCCGCTCCAGACGGGCAACCATCATTTCAATCGCAATCATGGCGTCATCGACAAGGAGGCCTAAAGCAATGATCAAAGCGCCGAGGGATATGCGCTGTAACGAAATACCCTGAAGCTCCATTCCGACAAAGGTAATCGCCAGGACAAGCGGAATGGAGATGGCAACGACGAGGCCGGCCCGCAAACCCAACGCGATAAAGCTGACGACAAGAACGATCGCAACGGCTTCGACAAGCGCTGTTACGAATCCTCTAACGGCCTCGACAACGAGTTCAGGCTGGTCCGAAACCAAATGGACGCCAACGCCGATCGGCAGGCCACCCTCGATTTTTTTCATTTCATTCTTCAGGGCGGCACCAAACACGGTGATGTTGGCCCGTTTGCGAATGCCAATCTGTAAGCCGATGGCTGGCTTCCCGTTAAAGGTAAAAGCCGTCTTGGGTGGATTGACATAATCGCGTTTGATAGTTGCAACATCGCTCAAGCGAAAAAAGCGATCATAGATCCTGAGATTGATATTTTTGAGGCTGTCTTCCGACGTGAATCCCCCGCTGACCCGGACACTTATGCGTTCACCTTTAGCCTCGATAACCCCGGAAGGGGTGATCGCATTCTGCGCTTTCAGGGCATCGACAATCAATTGCTGGGTGATACCGAGCGCTGCGGTTCGCCGCGTTGAAAACTCAAGATAGATTGCTTCGTCTTGGGTTCCGAAAAGCTCGACTTTACCGACGTTTGGAATTGAAAGTACTGTGGCTCGCACCGTCTCCACATAGTCGCTCAATTGGCGGGTTGTCAGCCCATCCGACGTGAACGCATAGACGTTGCCGAAAACGTCTCCGAAATCGTCATTGTAAAATGGCCCAAGCACGCCGCTGGGGAGTTCTCCTTTGATGTCATCGAGAATCTGACGCGCCCGGGTCCAGGCAGCAGGCACCGCCGTACCAGTGATCGTAGGCTTGAGATTGACATAAATCAGAGAGCTACCAGCAGTGTTCTGGCTCTTTGTGTAGTCAAAGCCCGGCAGTTGTTCGAATTTCTTTTCTATTCTATCGGCGACTTGAGTCGTCATTTCATCGACGGTAGCACCCGGCCAATTTGCCTGAACAATCATCGTCTTTATGGTAAAATCGGGATCCTCGGCGCGGCCCAAATTGAGGTAGGAAAAAAGACCGGCTACAGCCGAAACGATCATAAAATACCAAATGAGAGACCGGTGCTTTAGCGCCCATTCGGAGAGATTGAATTCGTTCATCTCCGCTCCACAGGGTCGAGCTTTATCAGGTCGAGCTTCACAGCTTGTCCCTCCGTTAGGCTATGCACGCCGGCAATCACCACCAGTGCTTCGTTTTCAAGCCCCTCGACGACGCGAACAAATTGCCCGTTGCGTTCGCCGAGCGTTACCAAAGTCGTCGACACGGTCTTCGAGGCCCGATCGACCAGCCAGATTTTGTTTGCGCCATCTCGTTCAAGCAGCGCGCTTGCTGGAACCACAAAGCCGACGGGTTCATTTGCTGCGACCGGGATCGCACGGACGGTTGCACCGAGCCGAAATCCGTCTTCAACCCGGTCCAGAATGATTTTGATGCGCCGAGTTCGGGTTGCTGCATCGGCCTGAGGTGCTATTTCCCGCACTGCGCCTGACGTCGTCAGAGCAGGATCGGACTGAAGCACAATGTCGAATTTCGCGCCTTTGGACAAAGAGCTGGCGATTGCGTCAGGAACGTCAACGACGGCTTCGCGAATGTCTGTTCTTGCAACCGTAACAATCTTTTCTCCGGCAGCCACGGTTTGTCCAACGTCGGCAAAAGTGCCGGTCACGACGCCTGCGAAATCTGCCGACAAGTTTGTATAGTTGAGTTGTTCGCCAGCCTTTTTTAACGCCGACTTTGCCTGTTCCACTGATGCTGCAGCCGCCGCTCGTGCCAGCTGAGCCGAATCAAAAATAGATTGAGCGACGACATCTTTACTCAGCAGTATCGATTGCCTTTGCTCTGCAGCGGCTGAATTGATCAATACGGATGTCGCCTTTTCGAGATCCGCTTGGCTTGACTGAACGGCAAGAGAAAAAGCGATGGGGTCTAGCGCCGCGATCGTCTGCCCTTGAGCGACGACATCGCCGACGACAACGTCGCGCTTCATGATGCGGCCAAGAATCTGAAACCCGAGTTGCGTTTCGTATTGCGGCTGGATTGTGCCTGCAAATCCGATGTTGCGTTCTTGGCTTGCCGAAACGACAAGCGTGAGAACCGGGCGCACAATAGGAGGGGCACTTCGGGGTGCGCTTTCTGACCCGCAGCCTGCGGACAAGCAGGCAACGAACAAAGTGCCGAGTAATCTCCAGGTTGTCATTTTTCGCCCTCGACGCCCGGTGGGGCCGACTCCAAAGGCACAACGATTTTGCCCGGCCATAGAAATTGGCCGCCGGACGTGACGATGAAATCGCCAGCTTCCAATCCGTCGCTGACTAAGATCTCGTTTGTCTGATAGCTGGCAACGACGATGGGTCTGAGTGAAACGGCCTTGGTTTGAGGATCTAGGATCCAGACTGCAGGCCGACTTTGGTCGACGAAAAACGCTGTGCTCGGTAGCGCGAAAAGTTTACGCGGCTGGAATCGACCGATACCTGAAACAGGCGCACCGAGCGTCATTTGGGGTGGCGAATTTGCAATGCCGACCTTTACCCGGACGGTGTTTGTCGCCGCGTCGACTACCGGTGAAATCTCCCGCGTGCGGCCAACCGCAGAGATCGAGGGATCAGACAGAAGCTTGATTTCGACCGTGCCATCAGTCGGCTTTCGCGACATAAGCCCCTCGTAGACGTCGAAAACAGCATCACGGTCTCCGTCTCGCGCGACGGTGAAAATGGACTGGGCGGCGGCCACGACTTGCCCAGTTTCAGCCGTTCGGGCCGTTATGATTCCGGCGGCAGTGGCCCTTAAAGTTGTCTGTTCGAACCGATCGCGAGCGATCCCAAGCGCGGCCTTTGCGCCCTCGAGCGCAGCTCGTGCACTCGTCAGCGCCTCTTGCGCATCATCATGAGTGGAACGCTTAGTGAAGCCCTTGGTCAGCAGGTCCTTCTGACGTCGAAAATCAGTCTCAACTTTATTCACAGTCGCCACTGCCGATTCGACGCCAGCTTCGGCAGACGTAATGTCGGCCTTTTGCTGGACGTTCTCGAGCTCGGCCATACTCTGACCTGCCTCGATGTGGTCACCAACGTCGACCAGACGCTTTGAAATCCGGCCAGACAGGCGGAAACCAAGGTCGCTTTGGACCCTTGCCGCGATCGCCCCCGTAAGCGTCACCAATGGCGCCCGTAGTTGCGCAACGGCGATCTGCACTGTCACCGCTGTCGGCGGGATGACCGGCGTCGGATCCCCCGAGCCGCAGCCCTGAATCGCCAGCGTGGCTAAGCCCACGGTCATGCCCACCACGCGGAAATCTTGGTGTGCGATGACTTTGCGACCCACGCAACTTTTCATGTCGAAACCTCTTCTTGGCGCATCTTTGCCTTCTTTTTCCTTTCGCGGGCAATGCTGCGGACTTCGCCGGTCAGCAAGAATTATTGGTTTTACTTTTGATCCGGACGGACGCCGACAGATGCGAAATCAACCTGCATCAATCTGAAAAACACAGCGATTGCCGACGCGATAGCTGTGGAAACTACTCACATCGCCATGGAGCAATTTGGCATGGAACTCAACGGCCCGCATTGCGTTGGGTCTGCAGAAGGCGGCAGCTAGGTTTTGAAGAAGACAAGAGGTAAAAGGCGAAAACTGATCGACAAGCTGCGATCATAAAAACTCGGGGAAAGTGAATATTCAAAGCACTCGCAAACCGACTGACAGACCTTCACCACGAAGCCCCGGCAATCTCACGGAAAGGTCGGCACCATCGACCCGGGCTCGGGCTCCAACGCGACCGACGTTGGCATGGTGGACATCTCGGAGGACCGTACCGATGATCTCGCCGAACTCGTTGCGCTTGCCTGGCTGGGCCGTGGCGATGGAGACTTGAACGGACCGCAGTCGTTGCGCTCAGCCGCAGTAGACGCTCCGAACACGCGCACTGCGGCTTATTTGATGGGCATCCCGCTGCCATTAAACCGTGACTGGAAAAATCTAATGATTCCAACAGCGCCAAATTTAAACGATTGATCTGACCGTATTGCAAGTATCTGGAAAATTTTAACGACAAAATCAGTGAGTTAAGCATCTCATTGATCGTAGAGTCGGAAAAACTCGATAGCTTGCGCCGCGCGCTTTCTGGGGTGATCTTTGCGCGCGACGCTTTCGATAATCTCTACACCGACCGACCGACGAACGACCCGATCAATGCGGTCGCGATCATCGCAATGGCACCCCAGAACACGACGCGAATGGTCGGCTTCACGATGCCAGCACCACCCGCCTGGGCGCCGATTGCACCCAGTGCCGCAAGCCCGACGAGACACGCAATCGAAACGGTCCAAGGTATCGTGCCCGCTGGTGCCAGCATCGAAACAATCAGAGGGAAAGCAGCGCCCACAGTAAATGTCGCAGCCGAAGTGAGGGCCGCTTGCACCGGCTGAGCCACAACGTGAGCCGAGAGCCCCAACTCGTCACGCGCATGCGCTGCAAAAGCGTCTTTAGCTGTCATCTGCTCGGCAACCTTGCGGGCCAGTTCCGGTTCAACGCCCCGATCGACATAAATCGCCGTGAGTTCATCGAGTTCCGCTTCGGGCTGCCCGGCAAGCTCCGCCCGCTCGCGAGCCATATCGGCTTCTTCGGTATCCGATTGTGAGCTGACGGAAACGTATTCGCCAGCCGCCATCGACATGGCGCCGGCAACGAGACCAGCAACGCCCGCCACCAGAATTTCGTGACGCGACGTGGATGCAGCAGCCACCCCGACGATGAGGCTCGCCGTCGAAATCAATCCATCGTTCGCGCCCAGGACGGCCGCACGCAGCCACCCAACCCGCTCGATCAGATGATTTTCTCGATGAATTACGCGCATGTTGAAAGTCTCCGCCTGGTGGTTCGTATCGCTCATCGTCCGACGTCGGCTCGTCACCGCAGCTCAAACAGCTCCGTGTGGATCGTGCGGGGCGCCTGACCCAATGCCGCAAAGTCGCGTTCCATGGCTGCCAGGAGACCGGTCGGCCCGCAATAATACATGTCGGCCTCCTTGATCGGGAACGCCACCCCATCCTTCAGCTTTTGCCCTGTCAGCAGCCCGTCGCGGCTGGAGATCACTACATCATAAGAAAACCGCACGTTGCGCGCTTTGGCTTTGTCCAAAACATCCAGGCCGATCAGATCGCCGACCGTGGCGACAGAATAAATGAGATGAATTGTGTACCGATCTGTGTCTGTCAGGCTCTCGGCCCAAGCCAGAAACGGTGTGATGCCGATGCCACCGGCCAACCATATTTGAAGTTTCCGGCCCCCGCGAAAATCAAACCGCCCATAAGGTCCTTCTACGACCAAACGCATCCCTTGCCGGAGGGTTGTCGGCAGGCGTCGCGTCCAATCCCCCAGCGATTTGATCGCGAACCTGATGTCTCCGCTTTCGCGCGGCGCGCTCGCGATCGTAAAAGGATGCGGCTCCGGCATCCCGGCTTCGGGTGAGCTGACGAAAGCAAATTGCCCCGGCGTCCACCGCATTGCATTTGCGCGCGGCGTCAAGAGAAGGTCGGCCACGCTTCCCTGACGGGTGATGTTCAGAACCTGGAATTCGCGCTTCAGCAGGCTTGGCGCCAGCAGTTCAGTATAAGCATAAGCGCACAACCCGACGACACAGAACGCATTCAGATAAAGCGCAAGCGGCGTGCCAGCAGCAATCGGCTTATCCGTAAAGAGTTGGTGAAAGCTGACGACGGCGAAAAGAACGCCAGTCAGGCGATGGCTAAGCCGCCACAGCGGATAAGGAAGCTCGAGGTTCAGGTAAGGCAGTCGCTTGAACCAGCTCAGCAGAATGAGCCCGATAAAGCCGTACAGCGCAAATTCGCCGATTTCGCTCGCAAACTCTCCGATCGCCGTTTCGGGTGCCCAACGCTTGAAATGCGGCTCGACAAGCTGGTGCCCAATCATCATGACCATGGCGCTGATACCAAGCCATTTATGCACCCGATACATGCGGTCGAGGCCGCCAAACAGCGGCTCAAGGAAGCTTGGCCGCGCAGCCAGAATAAAGCCCTGGCTCATGGCGACGATTGACCCGGATGCGAGGGCAATGCTGAGCGTGTTGGCCGATCCGTACGGCAACATGGCGGACACGGCGAGCGCGACCCCAAGAACACAAAAGAACGCGACGAAGGCTGGCCCGATTAAACGCATCATTGTTCCCTGCTTCCAAGCGCGATCATCTGCAAACACGCGTTTTCATAATCATGACGTGCGAGTGCGGAAATGGTTGCAACGCGTCCAATAAAATACGCCATGGATGGTGGCGTTCTGAAAGCACGTTGATCCGCCCTAATACGGCTTTGATCAGTTCGGCACTTTTGTCTCAGCTGCCTGGCAAGGCGGCTTTTGATTAAGTCCGAGATAGTGCCGGGACCGCCCATGAGTATATTCCGATACTGCCCGTTCCAGATTGGGTGTGCGCAGTCTCGGGCTAAGCGCGTCGGTTGGCCGATGACCGAGCGCGGGCCGATTATTTTGCCAGGAATAGGAATTGCCTATGAAAGCGCTTGTGTACCAAGGTCCCGGCAAAATGACCCTCGAACAAAGGCCAAAGCCCGAAATCTCACTTCCCTCGGACGCCATTGTTAAAATCACCAAGACAACGATTTGCGGCACCGACTTGCACATCCTCAAAGGCGACGTTGCAACCTGCAAAGCCGGTCGCATTCTTGGCCACGAAGGCGTGGGCGTGGTCGAGACCGTCGGCTCAGCCGTGACCGCATTCAAACCCGGCGATCGCGTTCTCGTCTCGTGCGTGAGTTCGTGCGGGAAATGCTACTACTGCCGCAAGCAAATGTACTCCCATTGCACCACGGGTGGTTGGATCCTCGGCAACAGTATCGACGGCACCCAGGCAGAATTCGTCCGCATCCCGCATGCCGACACGAGCCTCTATCCTGTGCCTGCTGGGGCCGATGACGACGCGCTCGTGATGTTGAGCGATATTCTGCCCACCGGTTTTGAATGCGGCGTGCTCAACGGCAAAGTCCAACCTGGCTCAACGGTTGCCATCGTCGGCTCAGGCCCGATCGGACTGGCCGCCCTGTTGACCGCTCAGTTCTACGCACCCGCCCAGATCATCATGATCGACCTCGACAACAAACGCCTCGAAGTCGCGAAACGCTTTGGAGCCACCACCGTCATAAACAGCGCCGACGGCGATGCGATTGATCAGGTCTTCGCGTTGACCGGCAAGCGCGGCGTAGACACCGCGATGGAGGCCGTCGGCATTCCCGCAACTTTCGAACTCTGTCAGAAAATCATCGCGCCAGGAGGGACCATCGCCAACATCGGCGTTCACGGCACAAAGGTCGACCTCCATCTCGAATTGCTCTGGGATCGCAACATAACGATCACATCGCGCCTTGTTGATACCGTCAGCACCCAGATGCTGCTGGAAGTTCTGCAATCGAGGAAAATCGACCCCAAGCAGCTGATTACGCATCACTTCAAGCTCGACGATATTGTCGAGGCCTATGATGTCTTCAGTCACGCATCGCAAACGGGCGCCCTCAAGGTCATTATTGAAGCCTAGCCTTTTGATCCCGACATAACCGCCAGCCTGACCCGACCGGCCCTCCGCGCAGTGCGGAGCGAGAACCGCTGCATCGTCCGTCCTCGATCCAGAGGACGGACAGCACGCGGCGCTGTCGCATGAGGCCCAACCTCGCAACGCGACGACAACCAGCTAAGACCGGCGCATCTCCCAGCAATTGACGCCAGCGCTCGCCGTGACGAGAGTGCCCCGCATTGCGCCAGCAAATCAAAAACAACAGTAGGCAGCGCAACGACCTTGCCAAAACGCGCGTCAGAAGATCGCTCACTCCGTGCAGCGCACCGCCAACGCTTGGCCAAATACTAGTTTTTACCGTTCAGTGTCAATGACTTGAAAAATAGGGCTCGAAAAAGTGTAGTAATTTATTGACACCTAAGCAAGTCACTATAACCTTACACTCAGCGAACCCACCCTGGCCAATAGTGGCCTGCTTCACGGGCGCAGAGAGGCTCAAATGCACGCGATCGCCGTCGTCCTGCATGACAAATGCGCCCTCGCTCTCGAGCCGGTCAAACTCGTGTCGCCGACAGAAACCGACGTTATCGTCGACATGGAATGGAGCGGGATTAGCTCTGGCACGGAGCGGCTGTTGTGGTCGGGCCGCATGCCACCGTTCCCCGGCATGGGATATCCGTTGGTGCCCGGATATGAATCCGTCGGCCGCGTCGTGCAGGCCGGGGCCTCCTCAAACCGCCGCGAAGGCGACCGGGTTTTTGTACCCGGTGCCCGTTGCTACGATGGCGTCAGGGCGCTGTTTGGCGGAACATCCTCTCGCGTTGTCGTCGCCGGTCAACGGGTATGGCCCGTCAGCGAGACAATCGGCGAAAACGCCATCCTGCTCGCGCTCACGGCAACGGCAGTTCATGCGCTGGCGGCTCCAGGCAGCGCTGCCCCGGATCTGATCGTCGGCCATGGCGTCCTCGGTCGCCTGCTGGGTCGCGTCACGGTGGCCCTCGGCAACGAAGCTCCAACCGTTTGGGAACACAATCCAAGCCGGATGGATGGCGCCACCGGCTACGTGGTCATCGACCCGACCGCCGATCAAAAGCGCACCTACCACGCGATCTACGATGTCAGCGGCGATAGCGGCATCCTTGGCTCATTGATCAGCCGGTTGGCACCCGGGGGCGAGATCGTCCTGGCCGGCTTCTACGACACCCCCTTGAGTTTTGATTTCGCCCCCGCGTTCATGCGCGAAGCCCGCATCCGGGTCGCAGCTCAGTTCTTGGACGACGATATGCGCGTGGCACTGGACCTCATCAATACCGGTCGGTTTTCGCTTGATGGGCTCATCAGCCATCGCCAACCCGCAACCTCGGCCCCGTCCGCCTACGACGTCGCTTTTACCGATCCAAACTGCCTTAAAATGGTCCTCGACTGGAGAGCTTCCGCATGAATGCGATCACCCCGCCGACAGTCGGCTCCGCACAGCCAGCCAATTATGACGAGCGACTGAGGGCAGAAGCAGCCCTCCCAATCGACCCCGTCGCAACGGCTCCTGTCAAAAAGCAGACACAGGTGATCGCAATTTACGGCAAGGGCGGCATCGGCAAAAGCTTCACCCTCGCCAACCTTTCCTACATGATGGCCCAGCAGGGCAAGAAGGTCCTGCTCATCGGCTGCGATCCCAAAAGCGACACGACCTCGCTTTTGTTCGGCGGACGCGCCTGCCCCACCATCATCGAAACCTCATCTAAGAAAAAACTGGCCGGCGAGCAGGTCGCCATCGGCGATGTCTGCTTCAAGCGTGACGGCGTCTTCGCCATGGAACTCGGCGGACCCGAGGTCGGTCGCGGCTGCGGCGGACGCGGCATCATCCACGGGTTCGAACTGCTTGAAAAGCTTGGCTTCCACGAATGGGGCTTCGACTATGTCTTGCTCGATTTCCTAGGTGACGTCGTCTGCGGCGGCTTCGGCCTGCCGATCGCCCGCGATATGTGCCAGAAGGTCATCGTCGTCGGCTCAAACGACCTTCAGTCGCTCTATGTCGCCAACAACGTCTGCTCTGCGGTCGAATATTTCCGCAAACTCGGTGGCAACGTGGGCGTTGCCGGCCTCGTGATCAACAAAGACGACCACACCGGCGAAGCTCAGGCCTTTGCGGCCGCCGTCGGCATCCCCGTTCTTGCCGCCATCCCCGCCGATGAAGACATCCGCAGAAAAAGCGCCAACTACGAAATCATCGGTCGCCCCGGCGGCCAGTGGGCAACCGTGTTCGAAGGCCTCGCCAGCCAGGTCGCAGCAGCGCCGCCCCTGCGCCCAACACCCCTTACTCAGGATCAACTGCTCGGCCTCTTCAAAGGCGAGCAGGTCGGTCGCAACGTGGTGCTCGAACCCGCTTCGCTAGAAGACATGTGCGGCGTCTCAACGCTGCAGAAGCCCTCTCTCGAAGTCATCTACGACACGGTCTGACCCACGCAGATAACCAATCACGACCCAGCGATAGACGGATCATTTCATGTCGGATGGCGAGCATCTTTTGAACACGACGGACCAAGCCGAGGGCGAAACCGCCCTCCCCGCTTCCGTCAGTGTCCCAACCGCTGAGGGGGCCCCTCAGGCAGCTGGCGGATGCCACTCGAAAGCCGAAATGCGCCGCGCTGCAAATGCAGCCGGTCTAAGTGAGACGCTGGCTCGCTACGCCAAAGATTACCCGTCCGGCCCCCACGATCAGCCCCAAAGCATGTGTCCAGCGTTCGGCTCGCTGCGCATCGGGTTGCGCATGCGCCGCACGGCAACCGTCCTCGCAGGCTCCGCCTGTTGCGTCTATGGCCTGACCTTCACGTCCCACTTCTACGGCGCGCGCCGATCGGTGGGCTACGTCCCCTTCAATTCAGAAACGCTCGTCACCGGCAAATTGTTTGAAGATATCCGCGAGGCCGTCTTCAAGCTGGCCGACCCAGACCTCTACGACACCATCGTCGTCACCAATCTGTGCGTCCCGGCGGCTTCCGGCGTTCCCCTGCGCCTGCTGCCCAAGCAGATCAACGGCGTCCGCATCATCGGGATCGACGTACCGGGCTTTGGCATCCCAACGCACGCTGAAGCCAAGGACGTTCTGGCGGGAGCCATGCTTGCCTATGCCCGCAACGAGGCTGAACTGGGTGCCGTCCAAGCCCCAGCCGGTGGCCGCTCCTCTCGCCCCACGGTAACATTTTTGGGCGAGATGTTCCCAGCCGACCCCGTCGGCCTCGGCATGATCCTCGACCCGCTCGGACTGGGTGCTGGCCCCGTTGTGCCGCATAGAGAATGGCGCGAGCTTTACGCAGCCCTCGATTGCGCAGCCGTCGCCGCCATCCACCCCTTCTACACAGCCTCGATCCGCGAGTTCGAGCTCGCCGGCCGCCCCATCGTCGGCTCGGCCCCTGTCGGTTACGAGGGAACGGCTGACTGGATTGAAGCCATCGGCCAATCCTGCAACGTTGCGCGCACCAAAATCGACGACGCCAAGTCACGCGTATTGCCAGCCATCAAAGCTACTCTTGCGACCGCTCCCATCAAAGCACGCATCACGCTGTCGGGCTACGAAGGGTCCGAGCTGCTGGTCGCCCGTCTGCTGATCGAAAGTGGAGCCGACCTTCGCTACGTCGGCACAGCGTGCCCCAAAACGCGCTGGTCGCAATCCGACGTCGAATTCCTCGAAGCGGCAGGCGTCCACGTCCAGTTTCGCGCTTCCTTGGAGCAGGACCTCGCAGCCTTCGCAGAGTTCAAACCCGACCTGGCGATCGGCACCACACCGGTCGTCCAAAAGGCCAAAGAACTCTCAACGCCCGCGCTGTACTTCACCAATCTGATCTCCGCCCGTCCCCTCATGGGCGTCGCAGGTGCAGGGTCTCTTGCCCACATCATCAACAGCGCGCTCGCCAACAAATCGCGCTTCGACACCATGACCGCCTTCTTCGACGGTGTCGGCACCGGGCATGCAGCCGGTGTCTGGGAAGACGTTCCTCGCGACCGGCCGGAGTTCCGCAAAACGGCTCCGACGAAGCCCGCCTCTCATAATCCAATCGGGGAGATGGGCTGATGCTGATCCTCGATCATGACCGCGCCGGTGGCTACTGGGGCTCTGTCTACGTCTTCACGGCCGTCAAAGGCTTACAGGTCATCATTGATGGCCCGGTCGGGTGTGAAAACCTGCCCGTAACATCCGTCCTCCACTACACCGATGCGCTTCCCCCCCACGAGTTGCCGATCGTCGTCACCGGCCTTGGCGAAGAAGAACTGGGTCAGCGCGGCACCGAAGCCGCCATGAAACGGTCGCACAAGACGCTGGATCCAGGCTTGCCCTCAGTCGTTGTCACCGGATCGATCGCCGAAATGATCGGCGGCGGCGTCACGCCCGAAGGTACCAACATCCATCGGTTCCTCCCACGCACCATCGACGAAGACCAGTGGCAGAGCGCCGACCGGGCGATCAATTGGCTTTGGTCCGAGTTCGGCGCCAAGAAAAAACCCAAAGCCCCAAAGGCACGTCCACCCGGCACCAAACCCCGCGTGAATATCATCGGCCCCGCGTACGGCATGTTCAACATGCCATCCGACCTCGCCGAAATCCGCCGCCTCGTCGAGGGAATTGGTGCCGAAGTGGGGATGGTCTTCCCGCTCGGAACACACTTGGCCGATGTGCCGAAATTGGCCGAAGCCGACGCCAACATCTGCATGTATCGCGAGTTCGGACGCCTGCTGTGTGAGCAGCTCGGAAAACCCTACCTCCAGGCTCCCATCGGATTGCACAGCACCACCAAATTCCTGCGCACCCTGGGTGGCCTCCTCGATCTCGACCCCGAACCTTTCATCGAGCGGGAAAAACACACCACGATCAAACCGCTTTGGGATTTGTGGCGTTCGGTCACCCAGGACTTTTTCGGCACCGCCAGCTTCGCCATCGTCGCCAACGAAACCTATGCACGCGGTGTGCGCCATTTCCTCGAAGACGACATGGGCCTGCCGTGCACATTTTCATTCTCCAGGTGCGCTGGACAAAAGCCCGATAATGACGCCATCCGCGACGCCATCAAGACCAAGCCTCCCCTGATCCTGTTTGGCAGCTTCAACGAACGTATGTACTTAGCCGAAGCCCGCGGCCGCTCGATCTATATCCCCGCGTCGTTTCCCGGCGCGATCATCCGGCGGCATACCGGCACCCCCTTCATGGGATATTCCGGCGCGACCTACCTCATCCAAGAGGTCTGCAACAGCCTCTTCGATGCCCTGTTCAACATCCTGCCGCTTGCGGGCGACATGGACCGCATCGACAAGACCCCGTCCCGCCACATCCAGGAATTGCCGTGGGACGACGACGCCCGCACCGCCCTTGACCGCGTCATCAACGATCATCCCGTTCTGGTTCGCATTTCCGCCGCAAAACGGATTCGCGACGCAATCGAGGCCTCCACGCGCAGCGCAGGTGAAACCCGGGTCACGGAGCAGCGCGTGCTCCAGTCCCGCACGCTGTCCCCGGAAGGCGCCGCCATATGACAAACCATTTCGACAAACACGACCAAGAACTTTCGAGCACGGCCAAAGGAGAGCCTCACATGACCACGCAAGTCCCCGCGAATGCGCCTCGTCACCGCCGTGCGAAAAAAGACCAACGCGATTTCAATGTCATCTTCGCGCTGACTTTCACCCTGTTCTTCATAGCAGCAATCGGCCAGCGCCTTTTGCCAGGCTATTGGATGGACGCTCAGCGAAACGACGACATTCGCCAATCAATTATTGGTCAAGCACTTGCTTCGGCCAGAACCGTTGTCCCGTACGCCTTCATGGGGTAACGGCCAAGTTCTTCGTCCGGATTATCCGGCGAGGCATCGCGATGGCTTATTGCCAAGCGATCGACCCTGCCGCGCGGGAGGCGCGGTAACTCGCTAGAAGCCCATAGGAGATTATAATGGCTTTAGAAAAGGCCTCAGGCCTGAGCGACGACGAAGCGAAGGAGCTGCATGGCAACTTCGTCGTCGTCACAATGGTCTACATCGGAATCGCTGTTGTGGCCCATATCCTGATGTGGATGTGGCGTCCGTGGATTCCGGGCACGCCAAGCTATCACTCGTCCATCCAGGACGGTGCCAGCTACGCGTATCTCGCCATCACCTCATTACTCACATAAAGGAGAGCCGGATATGTGGCGCGTTTGGCAAATGGTAGAGCCGATCAAAGTATTGACCGGTCTCTATCTCTTCCTCGGCCTTCTTGCATTCATGATCCATTTCATCCTGCTCAGCACCGAGCGGTACAATTGGCTCGAGAATCCAAAGCCGAAAAAGACCGTCGAGCTCATCGTTCCAGGCTCGGCTTCACCTATCGCTATCACGATGGCGGCTTAGGCCGCCAAAGGAGAGGCGAGGTTTTTCGTTTTCCGGTCAACCCGGCGATCAAGACCTCGCCCTCCCTCCTTCTGTCTCAAACGACACGACGAACCTGCACTTACGACGAGCCTGCACTGACATCGACACTTCAACTCATGGGAACGCAGATCGCCTGAAAATAGGGCTGTCGGCGTGGGAGATTAGAGCTATGGCCATGCTCACCTTCGAGCCGAAATACAGAGTGCGCGGGGGTACGCTTATTGGCGGCGACCTCTTCGATTTCTGGGTAGGTCCGTTTTACGTCGGATTTTTCGGCGTCACTGCTGCTTTCTTTTCTTTTCTTGGAACTGCCCTCATTGTCTACGGCGCTGCGATCGGCCCGACTTGGAATTTGTGGCAGATCTCAATCGCACCACCTGACCTTAGTTACGGATTGGCATTCGCACCCTTGAAGGAGGGTGGCTTATGGCAGCTCATAACGATTTGCGCTATCGGCGCATTTGTATCCTGGGCACTGCGCGAAGTTGAAATCTGTCGCAAGCTCGGCATGGGCTACCATGTCCCGTTTGCATTCAGCGTTGCGATCTTCGCCTATATTTCTCTGGTCGTCATCCGCCCCGTTCTACTCGGCGCGTGGGGACATGGTTTTCCATATGGCATTATGAGCCATCTCGATTGGGTATCGAACGTTGGATACCAGTATCTTCATTTCCACTACAATCCTGCTCATATGCTCGCAGTGACGTTTTTCTTTACCACCACCCTTGCTTTGGCTCTTCATGGCGGCCTGGTTCTTTCCGCAACCAATCCTCCCAAAGGCGAAGAAGTCAAATCCCCGGAGTACGAAGATACCTTCTTTCGAGATATCATCGGCTATTCCATCGGCACATTGGGCATCCATCGCTTAGGGCTGTTCCTCGCTCTGTCGGCTGGCTTCTGGAGCGCTGTCTGCATCATCATCTCCGGACCGCTTTGGACTCGTGGCTGGCCGGAATGGTGGAACTGGTGGCTGAGCCTTCCAATCTGGCGCTAGGACAAACGGGGAAAAACAATGGCAACCTATCAAAACATATTTACTCAAGTCCAAGTGCGCGGCCCCATCGAAACGGGCGTTGCATTACCAGCAGGCGACTGGGCCCGTGAGGGTAAAGGCTTCTTCAGTAATCTGGCCGGCAAAATCGGCAACGCCCAGTTGGGCCCCATCTATTTAGGGGCCACCGGCGTGGCGTCCCTCATGACAGGCCTTGTCGCCTTCAATATCATGGGGTTCAACATGCTGGCACAGGTCAACTGGAATCCGATCCAGTTCATACGCCAGCTGTTCTGGCTATCGCTCGACCCGCCCAACCCGAAATACGGGCTGAGCATTCCGCCGCTCAACGACGGTGGTTGGTATTTCATCGCGGGGTTCTTGTTGACCGTGTCGATCCTCCTCTGGTGGGTCCGCACCTACCGCCGCGCACGGGCTCTTGGAATTGGCACCCATGTCCCCTGGGCATTTGCAGCCGCCATTTGGCTCTATCTGGTGCTCGGGTTCTTCCGCCCCCTCTTAATGGGAAGCTGGAGCGAAGCCGTCCCATTTGGGGTCTTCTCTCACCTCGATTGGACGGCGGCTTTTTCGATCCGCTACGGCAACCTGTTCTACAACCCCTTCCATATGCTCTCGATCGTGTTCCTCTACGGTTCGGTCCTGCTCTTTGCAATGCACGCTGCAACAATCCTCGCCGTCGGCCGCTACGGCGGTGAACGCGAGATTGAACAGATCACCGACCGTGGCACGGCTTCCGAACGGGCTGCCCTGTTCTGGCGCTGGACCATGGGTTTCAATGCCACGATGGAGTCGATCCACCGGTGGGCTTGGTGGTTTGCCGTTCTCTGCCCGATCGTTGGCGGCATCGGAATTCTGCTGACGGGAACGGTCGTGGACAACTGGTACCTCTGGGCCGTCAAGCACGGTGTCGCTCCGCAGTACCCTGTCGTCTCCGTGCCTCTCCCTGATCCCGCTTTGTCCAAATAGGTGCGGAAATGAATTTGAATTTCAACGCTCTCATCGCTGCATGTGCCACGCTCGTGGTTCTTGTCCTTCTCTCTGCCACGTTCGAGCTGCCACCCGCAGCAAGTCAACAGACGGGTTATCGCGGACTTTCCATCGGGACGGTCGTAAACAAGCGCAAACAAGAGGCCCTACTGGCGGCTCAAATCGTTCCGGAAGCTCAGCCTGCCGCCGACCCCGGCGGCAAGAAGGCCTCCGAAGTTTACAAAAACGTTCAAGTCTTGGGTGACCTGACCGAAAATGAGTTCAACCGCCTGATGGCAGCCATCACCGAGTGGGTGTCTCCAGAACAAGGTTGCGCTTACTGCCACGGTGAGGAGGGCAACTTTGCCGAGGACAAGCTCTACACCAAAGCCGTGTCGCGGCGGATGATCCAGATGACGCGCCACATCAACGTCGACTGGAAACAGCACGTCGCAGCAACCGGTGTCACCTGCTACACCTGCCACCGCGGCAATCCAGTGCCTGAAAATATCTGGTTCACAAAGCCAGCGACCCCGCAGGCCGGAGGCAATGCAGCCCTACGAAACGGCCAGAATGAACCGGCAGCAAGCGTCGGCCTGACCTCGCTCCCGAACGATCCGCTCAGCATGTACCTGCTGTCCGATCAACCGATCCGCGTCATTGCGCAAACCGCTCTGCCCCAAGGACATGTCAGCACGACACAGTCTACCGAAGCGGTTTATGCGATGATGTTGCACCAGTCACAGTCCTTGGGCGTGAACTGTACATTCTGCCACAACAGCCGGGCTTTTTCGTCCTGGGAGCAAAGTCCGCCCCAGCGCACCGTCGCTTGGCATGGCCAGAGGCTCTTGCGTGATTTGAACGTGAAATATCTGGTCCCGCTTCAGTCAACGTATCCCCAAAACCGTCTCGGCCCATTGGGTGATGCGCCTAAAGCGAACTGCGCGACTTGCCATCAAGGTGTCAATAAGCCACTCAACGGCGCCAAAGTACTCAAGGACTATCCAGAACTCGCCAAAAACCCCTAACATCGTGCCCCTTAGGTCAAACTCAAAAGCGGACGTCTCAGACGTCCGCTTTTTTTGCATTTGATGCGAGTGCGCGAAATTATAGACATGACCACTCGTTTCACCGGATGGCCCTTCGCGTGGCCGATCCGCGAGTTTTACCCGACGGCAAGAGTTGAAAAGAAAAAAGAATGATGACTTAAACCGGACGCACTCTAAAAGCGCCGCCCTTTCCAAGCACCCTGCATGTCGTAGGGGACAAACCGGGCAAATAGTTCTTCAGAAAAATAGCCGCCCGCTCTCGTCGCCCGGATGGCATTCAGATGGTCGTGACTATGCGCGAACGCATCCATCGCCTCCGCGCTCTCCCAGATCGTAAACGTCGCCTGCCGCAGCAGCGGCATCTCACCGAGCCCCGCCGCGATGATGCAGCCATTAGCCGCCTGGTGCTGGCCCTCCACAGGCCGAGCATGCTTCCAAAACGCCATCGCTTTGGATGGTCGGATCGAGGCCCGCGTGAGAGACGCAATCGGTGAAGCGGGGCTGGCAGAAGCCGTCACCGACAGCGGAACGGCACCGCTCCAAGCGCCACGGCTGGAGATAGCACGAAGCTTCGCGCAAAAGATCTCATGCGCGTTAGACCTGAAAAACCGCATGACCCACGAGCCGTGCAAAAAATCATCAGCGGCCGCTTCGGATCGAAAACTGCAAAAGATCCCTTGACGCGCAAGCCCAGGTACGATGCCAAAACCAGCATCGCGGCCGGCCCCTAAAACTTTGAAAAATGCGAGCCCAGCCGTTCTCTGCAGCGGCCAGCGACCCAGCGAGAGCCATGCAGCCGCACGCAGAGCCTTGCCTTGCTCAAAGCTGACAAGCACGATGACGCCGACCTCGCCAGCGCCCTGTTGGTGCGATGATCCCATGCCTACTCGGCTGCGAGCCTGACCGAGTGACCTTTAGAAATTGGACACGCCATCCAAAGCTGCGAGAGTGCGCCGATGAGTTCCGAGATGGCGGCATCGGTGTGATTAGGACCCGGGGTCAATCGAATGCGCTCGGTTCCTTTCGGCACAGTCGGATAGTTGATCGGCTGGACGTAAATGCCGAACGCGTCGAGCAGCGTGTCGGTCACAGCTTTGCAATGAACCGGATCGCCCACCATCACCGGCACGATATGGCTGGGGTTCTCCATCAAAGGTAGGCGACTTGCCCGGAGTTGATCCTTCACCGTCCGTGCCCGTTCCTGATGGCGTGCGCGTTCCACCTGGCTGACTTTGAGGTGCCGGATGCTTGCAACCGCACCGGCAGCGATCGCTGGCGCGAGCGAGGTCGTGAAAATGAACCCGGGTGAATAAGACCGTATCGCATCGCAACATGCGCGTGACGCAGCAATGTAGCCGCCCATCACACCAAAGCCCTTTGCGAGCGTCCCGTTGATGATGTCGATGCGATGCATCACGCCTTCGCGCTCGGCCATCCCGCCCCCACGCGCGCCGTAAAGACCGACCGCATGAACCTCGTCGAGATAGGTCAACGCGCCATATTTCTCAGCCAGGTCACAGATCTCGGCGAGCGGCGAGATATGCCCGTCCATCGAATAAACGCTTTCGAACGCGATGATCTTCGGCACGCCAGCAGGTGCGGCCTTCAGCTTCTGTTCAAGGTCGCCCGCATCGTTATGCCGGAAAATCCGCTTCTGGCCCCCGCCGTGACGGATCCCCTCGATCATAGAGGCGTGGTTCTTCTCGTCGGAGAAGATAATGGCACCCGGCAGCAGTTTGACCAGCGTCGACAACGTAGCGTCGTTCGCGACATAAGCTGACGTGAACACGAGCGCGCTTTGCTTGCCATGGAGATCGGCAATCTCCTCTTCGAGCGCCACGTGATAGGGCGTCGTGCCGGAGATATTGCGCGTTCCCCCCGAGCCGGCACCGACCGTGTCGATCGCCTCATGCATGGCCGCCAGAACATTTGGATGCTGCCCCATCCCGAGATAATCGTTCGAACACCACACCGTGGTTGGCCGGATCTGCCCGTCTTTGTTGTAATGCGCGTTGGGAAACGTGCCGCGTGATCTCTTCAGATCAGCGAAAATACGATAGCGCCCTTCGCGATGCAAAGCAGCGATACTCTCGTCGAAGTATGCCTCGTAATTCATTGTCGTCTCCCTCGGCCCGTCGGTTTTTTTGTTTTTTGAGTTTTATGAAAGTTGGAAGGCTTGCGGCGTTGCATCAGCGCCTAGTTGGCATCAGCCCGGTAGCGCAATCGGTCTTTTCGTTTCCCGGTCCAACTCGACGGCACGGGGCGCAGGTTCACCCTGGCCGGACTTTGGAATCGCCCAAGCCCACAGCCTTTCATCGGGCACGGGCACCACCAAAAACCAATGTTCTACAAGACCCAGAGCAGAAAGAGTTGCCAGCAGGGCATATCCCGTCGCCTCGAACTCTGTCGCTCCAGGAGCCATGGCGCGTTGGAACAAGATCACAGTCAGGACCGTTGCCCCGGTGACTGACAGCGGAAACAGCCAGTTCATCGGACGGTCGCGGAAATAACTCTGCAGAAAAGCCAAGTGGGTTGGCAGCATGCCTTCGTGGTGGCGCGGCACGCCGAGAAACAGGTTGAATTTCGTCGAAAGCCGCATCACCCACAAAAGTAACAGCGTCTGAACACCGATTTGATTTGGCTCTCCCCACGATAGATACGCCACGCCCGCAATGGTGAAAACAATGGCGACTTCGTGATAGATCACCGTCTGCGTTGCAAGCCAAAAACGGGCAAACCCCCGCGTCCCTGGAGGGCATTCGAAATCGCACGGGCCGGTCACATGACCCATGAGAAAACTCATCTCGTGCCAACCCCAGATGATCAGCGCGCAGGAAAAGGCCAAGACAGCATCGTAGCTACCGCCTGCTCCAGAACTGGAGGCCGACAGCCCGAACAGAGCGGCGACCAGCAACACGGTCGCCCCCGTCATGCTCCACCGGAAAGTCGACCGGGGAAGACGATCCAAATACAAGATGGCCCCGGTGCTGAACCACCAGAGAAACATCGCAAAAAGAACCGTCATCCCAGCTTCGAACATGGCGCCGTTCCCTGATTACCAGATTGGGTTCAAGCGAATTTGCGCTGGCAGTTCGTTTGGCTTGGTAGGAAGCAGATACAGCCTGAGGAAGATCCACCCGGCCGATGCCTTGTTGCTCGCACGCTGAAGCTTTGCCCAAACACCCGGCTTTGCTTCGAGTTCGCCCAAGCACTCGCTGATGACCCGCAACCGCTCGAACCCTTCGAGGAACCGCGGATTGTCAATATCGAGTGTCAACGGGAACACTTGCTTCGTGATCTCGGAGCAGAGGTGGAAGACTTTGTAGTCATATTCGGTTGGGTCCATCCCGATTGCCTTGTGGAATTCGGGACGCGCATGGTCGCGCACGTACATCGTCGCATAAACGGCGAGCACGAAAAACCGCACCCAGTATTTGTTCATCCCTTCCAGCAACTGTGGATTGGAACGCATCAGCAAAGCGAATGCTTCACCATGGCGGAACTCGTCATTGCACCACTTCTCAAACCACTTGAAGATGGGATGGAAGCGGCGATCTGGATTGCGCTCTAAATGCCGGTAGATGGTAATGTAGCGAGCATATCCGATCTTCTCGGAAAGATACGTCGCATAATAAATGAACTTCGGTCTGAAATAGGTGTACTTCTTTGCCTTCGTCAAAAAGCCAAGATCGACACCGATCCCGAAATCCTTCAGCGTATCGTTGATGAAGCCGGCGTGACGCGCCTCGTCGCGGCTCATATATTTGAAAAGCTCGCAAATGTCGGGATTTTTGCCGCGCTTGCGCATTTCAGCGTAAAGCACGCACCCCGAAAACTCAGCCGTCAATGAACTGATGAGAAAGTCCAAAAACTCTTTGCGCAGTCCCTCGGGGAGATCGTCAAGACTGAAATCATCCCAAGCGTCAGTCCGGCGGAAGTGCGTTTTATTCGGATCGGCGCGCATTTCAGCGATAAGAGCATCCCATTCGGCACGAACGGGGGTCACGTCAAGCCGGTCCATTTCGGCAAAATCGGTCGTGTAGAACCGGGGCGTCAGCATCGTGTCCGCCACAGCTATTCTGGTCGCGTCGTTGGGTCTGACACCAAGCGTTTCGATCGTCATAGCCGTGCTCCCGAAGAAAAGCTCACTTCATAAAGTTCGGTCAATTCCAGACCTGCTGACAGCTTCGTCAGCAAGCGACGAGCGAAACCTGCGCGCGTAACGGTCGCTTGCCGCCGCAAAACAACTTTTTGACCGTACGGAACGCGTATGTGCTCGCCGTGCACGAGAACCTCGTCGCCCGGCTCAATCTCTATATCGCCGTCGAGAGACACGTGGGCATGAAGGCTTTCAAACGTGTTCTCAATTTCAATCGTACAACCGACATTGATCTGCCGTCCGGTTTGGACAGGCAATGGCGCGCTCATGGTTTACTCCTGTGTGCGATAACCAGACTGGCAAAAGCCTCCCGGTTGGTGGGACCAAAGGCTTCCAAAGCGATAATGCGGCCGGTTGCGACATCCTGCAACCGGACACGGCCATCGTCCCAAACACTCAATCGAAAGGGCTGATCTGATGATCCCCCCAGCCGCAGGCGCTCGCGGGCCAAACCGCGAAGGGTCGCACGCATGAACCCTTCCGACCCAGCAGGCACCCGCGTAATCCTCTCATTGGTCCGGGCATCGAGAACCTCGACACTTCGGTCGTCAAGGTCCACGAATTTGAGGTCACGGGTCTCGCGGGGCGGGACTACGTTATCGTTGAGCGCCATCGCAGCAGTTGCGTATCCCTCCGGTCCGTTTCCTGTCAGCCGGACTAGAGCGACAATGACAAGGCTCGACGCGACGAGCACGCCCAACGTCCAAACCGGAACGAGTTGGGTTGCGGGTTTTTTACTAGGCGTTCCGCTGCGTGCCATCGGTCGGGCCTCCTTATTCAAACAAGTCAAACTGCTGTTGCAACGGCAGATGGCATAGGTCGGATCGCTTCCGCCCGCCCGGCCGCCGAAACCCCGCCAGGCACCACCCCAACAATCCCACGAGGGCTAGGTCCGCTCGCTTTGAGTGCTGCCGCAAGGATACCGGCAACGCGCTCGGGTTCGCGGATACAGCGCAGCATGGGTTGGGCGTGCGAGAGTTGCCAGGGGCGAACATGGGGCCAAACGAACAGATAGCTGACGGGAGCACCAGCCTCTGGTCCTTTAACTGGCGACAGCGGTATGTCTCCAGTGCCGTCACTGTGACAGGCGAGATCAGCAGTAGCGATCTTACCGAATGGAAGGTTTAAAACCACCGGCAGAGCTAACCCGAACCGCATCACTATCCGTTTGGTCGTCACCGTATAAAGGCTGGTGCGCGCCGTGAGCCAAGCGTAGAGGGCCAGAATTCCAACCGGAACCAACCCAACCAGCACGACCATTGACCCGCTTGCGACGGCTTCCGCTACCGAAGCGCCCGCCCCGATATCGTCAACGCCACGCCAAGCTCCCAACATGAAAAAGTAGACAAGAACCCAGCGAACGTGCAAGGCGTGGATCAGCAGGCCATACCAGGATGGCGCGCCCTGCCACAGGATGGATTCGCCGGTCGGCAAAGGTTCGGGAAGACCCGGCTCGGGTTCGTACTCGTATTCTTTCACAGCAGCGACTCCGAGCGTTTGGGTTCTGCGTACAGAAGCCCGCTTCCATAATAGGCACAGATCCGATCTTCCTCGCGTCGCGTGATTTGATCAGCATTGGCCAGCGCTGGTACAGCCGCGAAGTGCTTGGCAAAAATGGCGTTGACGCCGACTTGCCGACGCTGGCGGCTAACATCTGCAAAGTTGACCGGCAGCAACACGCGCTTGCCGCCCGCGCCGCCTACACCGACTTCGTAATAGCGAATGATCGATTCAGATCGGTCGACCCAGACGTCTTGAATCGTTCCTGCGACCTTACCGTCACCGGCCACAACCTCCATGCCACGGGGATCGGGGCATGAGGTGTTGATGGCGAATTCGCCAGCAATGCGCATCGGCACGATCCGAATATGTCCGTCGTGCATCAAGTCAGGTTTATCGGTCCGCGCAGCAAATGCGCCAGGACCCACGCCGCTCGCCATCGGGTCTCCGGTCGGATAGATCGGCGCGCCCGGGAAGGGTGCCGTCATCCGAGCGTTGATGGCGCTGGTATCCACCTCAGGGCGAGGAACGGAGACAGTTCCCGCGCCATGCGGTAAAATGAAAGTCTTTGGCTTGGGAACGCCAGGGAAGCCCTCGATCCGGCCCTTCTCGCCATGCCCCATTACCAAGGGGTAGCCTTCGCGCTTGTTTTCGCGGTGGAGATAATAGATCAATCCTGCAAAAAACAGCCAGAACACGTAGAGGGCCAATTGAGCCACATCGATGTATTCGGTAATTGCGCCAGCCAGAAAATTCATAGTTCACCTCCCTATATCAACTGTTGTCAGACCGCCGGGCATTGCGAGTGACCCGGCGCCAGTTTCGTTCTCCATGGCGTAGCGGCTCCGAACAAGCGGGCCGAGAGCAAGAAGCGAAGCAAAGAGCAGCAAAAGCTCGAGGTGATAGACGATCATGTAGCCAGTGACCGGATCCTCGAGGCCAGGCCCCAGCCAGCCCTTCGTGGCAGCCGCTGTACCGAGATCGCGAATGATGCCGCCAAGTGCGACCGCGAGCCCCGCAGCCGACGCCTGAACCGCGCCCCAGGTCCCAAGGGCCAGACCGGCGTCATTGGCGCTGGCCAGTTCCATAAATGCCGTCATCGTCCCATGGGCGAACAACCCGCCGCCAAACCCGATCAGCGCGACGCCAACACCGAACAAGGCCGTTGACTGAAGCGGAGCGGAAAACACGACGGCGGAAAACGCGAAAAGCCCAAACACCGCACCAAGCGCTGCAACCCGGTAAGGATCGCCACCCGCGGCGAGTTTGCGCGCGGCCAGCCAAAGCCCCGCGACACCACCGGCCGCCAGAACCGCCGTCAATAAAGTCGTCGCGGCCACCGACAGATGCAGGATCTGGCCACCGTACGGCTCCAATAGAACATCCTGCATCCCAAACCCGGCCGTCCCCAGCCCGATCGCCAGCATACGCCGCTTCGATTGGGGAGCCGACGCAAAGACGTGCCAAGCCTCCTGGAACGACGGCTGGGGCTCGGCCAAAACCGCGCTCGCCCGCGCTCTGTTCAGCGGCTCCTGTTGCCACATCGCAAATGTATTGATGACCAGCGTCGCAAGAGCTGCACCCTGCACCACCTGGATCAGCCGGACCTGGCTGAAGTTGGCAAGCAACGCTCCAAAGATCAAAGCGCTGAACACCATCCCCACGAGAAGCATGACACACAGCAGCGCGACGACACGGGGACGCGCATGGGGCGGCGCGAGGTCCGTCGCGAGCGCAAGCCCCACCGTCTGAGTCGTATGAAGCCCCGCACCCGTCAGCAAAAACGCCAGCGCAGCGCTCGCATGCCCCACCCAGACAGGTCCGTTGGAATCACCCGACAATAAAATCAACGCCATCGGCATGATGGCAAGGCCGCCAAACTGCAGCATGGTCCCCATGCCCAGATAGGGCACCCGCCGCCAGCCTAGCGCCGAGCGGTGTGTGTCAGAGCGGAACCCGACGAGCGTGCGGAACGGCGCAAACACGAGCGGCAGCGAGACCATGATCGCGACCAACCAGGAAGAGACGCCAAGCTCGACGATCATCACCCTGTTCAATGTGCCGATTAGCAGAACGGCAGCCATTCCAACCGTGAACTGCAAGAGGGCGAGCCGGAGCAAGCGCCCCAGCGGAAGTTCCGTCGTTGCAGCGTCGGCAAACGGCAGGTAGCGGGTGCTGAGTTGCCCCCACTCCTTGATGAACCTGTCGCTTAACCAGTTCATTCGACCACCAATCCGATGGACCTGCGAGGCCTAACGCCCCTCCGTTCCGTAAAGAGCCCGTCAGGAGCAGCGTTTCAGGCGGCAATCTGACAGCTCAACCGGGCCACGTGTAAGATTATCCTGACTTACCATGTTGTCAATTTATATTTACACTTTTCAGCCGTTCAAGGCTTCGCAACCAGCAGGCGCACAAGCATCGGCGTATGCGTTCCCGCAGGCTTGACGCGCGAGAAGCCGCTGGCCTTAAGCATGGCCGTCAACTCGGCCTGGGTGCGCGAGCGGCCAGAGCCCATGGCGAGCAGATAAAAGCCGAAATATGCGTCCCCGATAGGCTCGGCGCCAGCCGTCCCCGACATCGGCTCGGCCAGCAGCAAAACGCCGTTGGGAGGCAGTGCGCGCCGCACAGCACGCAGCAGAGCGAGAACGGTCTCGTCACTGTGGTCGTAGGCGACCCGGATCAATGTGATGAGATCGGCACCGGTCGGGAGTTCATCCGCTCGAAAATCGCCGCCGGATATCGCCAATCGCGCGCCATGCCCCTCGGCCTCGAGCCGCTGTTTGGCTCTGTCGGCAACGGCTGGCAAGTCGAACAAACGGAGGCTTAACCCGGGCGCACGACTAGCCGCCGCCGACAGGAAGGTTCCATCTCCGCCGCCAACGTCAAGCACACACTTGTGACGCGACACCCGGTAGGCGGCAAGGATTTCCGCAGCAACGAGCGGCTGCGAAGCCGCCATCAGGCCGGTATAATCTGCCACGGCCGACGCATTGAGGTGTGCTGGCGCGTCGGCGCTCGCATACGACCAATACCGGTTGAGGTTTGTGTCGCCCGCCTCGCCTTTGAGCAACCCGACAGGATCGCGCAGATCCGCATAAAGCATGGCGTGGTGGCGCACCATCGCGGCGATGCCAGGATTGCCGAGGATCATCGCCCCCCGTGGACCCAAGCCGAAGTCATCGTTGCCGCAACGCCGCGCCAACTTGAGCGATGACGCAGCCAGCAGCAAGCGTCGTGTTGCATCCGGCGACATGCCCAATCGTGACGCAACGGCGTCCGTCGACTGACGACCCGCAGCAAGCAACGGCAGCAGATCGAGTTCGATGCAGGCAAGGAGAACCTGCGAATAAACAAAGCCGGCGCACAGATCGAACAGGTCCCGCGCCTGCGACTTCACGAACGGGCGCGTCAAGGGAAACGCTGACGCCCACAACTGGAAATCGCGACTCATCAGCAGGCGATCTTGAAAAGCGTGCCACCGATCGCGCCAGCTTTGCCGCGGACGTACGGTATCTTTGGGTCCCGACATCGCCTCGTCTGTCGCTGCGGTCGACTTCAAGGTCAGCATCGCTCGGCTCTTTTCCAAACTCACAAAACCATCTCGCCTGAACGATCCGAGCCTGCTGGCAATCCAAGCAAATGTAAATTGCGGAGGTCGTTTCAATGTGTCATGATTTAGTGACACGGGTCCATTGCATTATCAACGGGAATAACTTTCAAGGGCTCAAAATTCAGTGCGTCCAAAACGGGTTGCCATTGTCGGAGCAGGAATTGGATCGCTGGTTGCGGGGCTGCTCTTGGCGGTGGCCGGCTTCGAAGTCGTCATCCTGGAACGCGCTGCCTCGGCAGGCGGCAAAATTCGTGTAAACACCTTCGGCAACGCGCAAATCGACGCCGGTCCGACCGTGTTTACAATGCCGTGGGTTTTCGACGAGATTTTCGCAACCGCCGGCGAACGGTTTGGCGATGCGATTTCCACGAAGCCCCTGGGGATCCTGGCTCGCCATGCCTGGAGCGAAACCGAGCGGCTTGATCTTCATTCCAATTTCGAACAATCGGCCGACGCGATAGCCCGGTTTGCGAGCCCAGCGGAGGCGCGCCGCTACCGGGCATTCTGCGCAAACGCCAAAGTGATTTTCGACGCTCTCAACGACTCCTACATCAAAGCAGCCCGTCCAAGTGTTCCAGGATTGTTGCAATCGATCGGAACCGGCCGCCTGGGTCCCGTTCTCCAAACGCGTCCCTACAGCACCCTTGCGCGTGAAATCAGCCGTCAGTTCAGCGACCCCCGATTGCAGCAACTCTTTAGCCGATACGCGACCTATTGCGGCTCCTCACCCTATCTGGCTCCCGCGACCCTGATGCTGATAGCCCATGTCGAAAGCCAAGGCGTTTGGAGCATTGATGGCGGGATGCGCCGCTTGGTCGATGTGATCACAGATCTAGCGGTCCGCCGCGGTGCAGAGTTTCGATACGGCACCCACGTCGAGCACGTGATCGTCAGGCGCGGGCGTGCGGCAGGCGTTCGTTTGTCGTCGGGTGAGGAAATCGAGGCCCACGCCGTCCTCGTCAACGGCGATACCGCAGCGCTCAGCGATGGGCATCTAGGACCCGATGTCCGCCAGGCAGTTCCATCGAAACCAAAATCGTCTCGGTCCCTGTCGGCCATGACGTGGTCGATGGTTGCCGAAACCGAAGCCTTCGCGCTCGTCCGCCACCAGGTCTTTTTCTGCCGCGATTACAAAGCCGAATTTGACGACATTTTCAACCGCTCCCGCCTCCCGGCTGAGCCAACCGTCTACGTCTGCGCTCAGGACCGGCACGACGAAACGACGTCGCTCGACAGAGCCGAGCGGCTCTTCGTCCTGGTCAACGCCCCCGCAAGCGCCGACCACAAACCCATTTCGGCACAGGAGATCGAGAGATGCGAGACGAGTACGTACCGCTTACTGGAGCGCTGCGGGCTGAAAATCAATCGCACGGCGGCCCAGACGGTGAGAACGACGCCCGAGGATTTCAACCGCCTCTTCCCGGCCACGGGTGGAGCCCTGTACGGTCCAGCCTCCCACGGCTGGGCGGCAGCTTTCCAGAGGCCGGGTACACGCACCCGGATAGCAGGCCTCTATCTGGCCGGGGGCAGCACGCACCCGGGACCGGGCGTGCCGATGGCAGCCCTGTCGGGCCGGATGGCAGCATCGATCCTGGCGGCGGACCTCGCTTCGACACCAGCCTGAAGCCGGGCGGATACACGTGGTGGTATGTCGACGGCATCAGTTCGGATGGCCGCTATGGCATCACGGTCATCGCCATGATCGGGAGCGTTTTTTCGACCTATTATGCTTGGTCGGGCCAAAAGGACCCACTAGACCACTGCGTCATCAACGTGGCTCTTTACAGCCGCCGCTCCAGTCATTGGGCGATGACCGAGCGGGGTAAACATGCCGTCGATGTTGCCGCCCACGAACTCGTCGTCGGCCCGAGCCAACTCCGCTGGGACGGCAACGCGCTGGTCATCGAGATCGACGAAACCACCTGCCCCATCCCGACAAGCCTCAAAGGCACCATCCGTCTCCATCCCGAAGCGTTGACCCGCGAGGTTTTCGCGCTCGATGCCAGCAGCCAGCACCAGTGGTGGCCGATCGCCCCGCAAGCCAGGATCGAGGTCGAAATGACCCATCCCGACGTGCGATGGTCCGGCCAGGGCTATTTCGATACGAACCGTGGCAACAGCCCCCTAGAGAAGAGCTTTCGCAGCTGGAATTGGTCTTACGCCCGCATCAAAGACCGCGCAGTTCTATTCTACGACACGCTCATGTCGACCGGCGCATCGCGGTCGATTTCCATCGTCAGCGACAAATCAGGCCGCATCACCCCACTCGATCCGCCGCCGGTCTCCCCCCTTCCGCGCACGCGATGGCTCATCCCGCAGGAAACCCGCGCAGACGCGGGATACAGCCCGCGCCTGTTGCGCCGGTTGGAAGACACCCCGTTTTATGCACGCTCCATGTTGTCTACGCGCCTGCTGGGTGAAGACACCATCGGCATCCACGAACGGCTCAGCCTCGATCGTCTGGCAAACCCGCTTGTGCGGATCATGATTCCTTTTCGCAACCCCAGGGCTTGGCGCTAAGCTGGCATCTCGGTCTCTTGTTTACTTCGATATGAGGACACTCGCGAATGGCAGTCGCTTACCCCTTTTCTGCGATCGTCGACCAAGATGAAATGAAACGCGCGCTGCTCATTGCCGCTGTCGATCCATCCATTGGCGGCGTTCTGATCTTCGGCGACCGGGGCACTGGCAAATCGACCGCAGTCCGGGCACTGGCATCGCTCCTACCCCCTATGCGCGTGGTCAAAGGGTGCCGGTTCCAATGCGACCCATCGGGCGATCGCAGCCAATGCCTGACACTGTGCAAATCCGATCATGCGCACAATACCAGCAGCACGGACATGATGCCCGTCCCCGTCGTCGATCTTCCGCTCGGCGCCACCGAAGACCGGATCGTTGGCGCACTCGACCTTGAGCGGGCCTTGACGCGCGGCGAAAAAGCCTTCGAGCCCGGCCTGTTGGCACGCGCCCATCGCGGCTTCCTCTACATCGACGAAATCAACCTGTTGGAAGACCATCTCGTCGACCTCCTCCTCGACGTGGCAGCCTCGGGCGAAAACGTCGTCGAACGCGAGGGGCTGAGCATCCGCCATCCAGCCCGCTTCGTGCTGGTCGGCAGTGGCAACCCTGAAGAGGGAGAGCTGCGCCCTCAATTGCTCGACCGGTTCGGGTTGGCCGTCGATGTCAAAACACCAACCGAGATTGCAAGCCTGATGGAAGTCGTGCGGCGGCGCGACGCCTTCGAACGCAATCCAACCGGCTTTGTCGCGCGCTGGCGTCCAGACGATGAAAAGCTACGTGACACAATCGTTGCCGCGCGCGCACGCCTGCCCGACATTGAATTGACCGATCGGGCTCTGGAAACGGCGACGCGGCTTTGCATGACGCTCGGCAGCGATGGCGTGCGTGGCGAACTGGTCCTCGTTCGCGCCGCCAGAGCGCTAGCAGCGTTCGAAGGCGAGGTGTCGATCAACGACAGCCACCTCCGGCGTATAGCGCCGTCCGCTTTGCGCCATCGCTTGCGTCGCAACCCCCTCGAAGGCGGCTCGGATGCGCGTGTAGAGCGCGCCATCAAGGAGCAGTTTGGGTCATGACCACGGACCCGTCTACGCGTGCTGTGCAATGGGTTGATGCCACGTTGGCAGCAACCCTCCTTGCGGTCGATCCTGCAAGCCTGCATGGCGTCGCGCTGCGTGCGCCAGCCGGTCCCGCCCGCGACATGTGGGTCAGCCAGTTGCGTGACCTTTTGCCAGCTGGTCTTGCAGTCCACCGCCTGCCCCTGAGCATCACCGACGACCGTTTGCTCGGCGGGCTCGATCTCACAGCCACCCTTCGCAGCGGACGCCGGGTTGTACAGTCTGGCCTGCTCGCAAGTGCCAATCGCGGACTGGTGATCGTGCCTATGGCCGAACGGCTGGCACCCCCGACCGCCCGACAAATCGCAGCCGTCATCGACACCGGCGTGGTGCGAACCGAACGCGAAGGCCTTTCGCTTAAAACGCCATCGCAATTCATCACCGTTGCCTGCGACGAAGGCATCGGTGAAGACGAGCAGCTCTGCGATGCCCTGCGCGACCGGCTGGCGTTCCACCTCGATTTGAGCGCTGCCGGTCCCAACAGCCTCATCGAGCCGGAGTTTGATCGCAACGAAGTCGCCCTGGCGCGCGAGCGCCTGCCCCTGGTCGAAGTCTCAGACGCCGCAATCGAAGCCCTATGCGCGGCAGCCCTTGCACTTGGCATTAGATCCCCACGGGCGGTTATGTTCGCCATTGCCGTGGCGCGATCGTCGGCGGCCTTAGACGCCTCCCCCACCGTCCGCGACACTGATCTCGCAGCCGCCGGCCGCCTTGTGCTGGCCCCCCGCGCGACACGATTGCCAGCGCCCGCTGCCGATCAAGACGAACCCGATTCCGCCGAAGACACAGCTGACGACGGGCAAGATCCGACACCCCCAACGCCGCCTGAAGATCAATCCGACGATAGCAAGCCCGACAGCGCAACCCTCGAAGACGTACTGCTGAACGCCGTCACCGCCGCATTACCCGACGACCTGCTGGCAAAGCTCGATCAGGCCGCAAAGTCGAATGTTCGCCATGGGGCCGCTGGCAATTCCGGCACCACAAGGCCAGCCGCTCTTCGCGGACGCCCTATCGGACACCGTCAAGGCACACCCGGATCGGGACATCGGCTCGACATCATCGCGACGCTGAGGCAGGCAGCTCCCTGGCAGCCCATGCGACGCGCCGAACGCCAGAGGCAGAAATCATCAACCAGCGCCCCGTTGATCGAACTGCGGCGGGACGACATGCGCATCAAGCGCTTTGCCCAAAGCGTGTCGCAGACGACGGTTTTCGTGGTCGATGCATCGGGCTCGGCAGCGTTTCAAAGATTGGGCGAAGCCAAGGGTGCCGTCGAATTGCTGCTCGCCGACTGCTACATCAGGCGCGATAGAGTGGCCTTGATTGCATTTCGGGGCGACAAAGCAGAACTCTTGTTGTCGCCGACCCGCTCACTCACACGGGCGCGCCGCGCGCTCGCCTCGCTCCCTGGCGGCGGCGGAACGCCATTGGCAGCAGGCCTCACCCTCGCAAGCGACGTTGCCGAGACGATTGCAAGGCAAGACGAAACCGCTGTGATCGTGTTGTTGACGGATGGCGGGGCCAACATCGCAAGCGACGGTTTGCCTGGGCGGCCTCGCGCAGAAGCCGACGCTCTGGCCTCCGCCCAGCGCCTGAAAGCTGCCGGCTTGCGAAGCCTATTGATCGACACAGCAACTCGCCCCCAACCTTTGGCCAAGCGCGTCGCAGAAGCCATGAACGCAATGTATATAACCCTCCCCAATGCCGATGCGTCGTCAATCTCCACGGCCGCACGCGTATTGGATGACCGCCAGCCGCACTCGAACGCCCGGGCGGGTCGCCGATGACACTGCGCGGACTAGATTGGTCGCGCGACGGTGACGACTGGCCCAACCGCGCCGCAAGCCGGTTCGTTCAGGCAGGCGGGCTTTACTGGCACGTCCAAATTCTAGGCCAAGGCCCCGTCATGCTGCTCGTGCACGGCACCGGGGCAGCGACGCATTCATGGCGCACGCTGCTTCCCATGTTGGCGCAACGCTGGACAGTGGTCGCGATGGATCTGCCCTCGCACGGCTTCACCAGCGCGCCACCAAGCCAAGGTCTTTCGCTCGAAGGCATGTCGCGCCTGATCGGCGAATTGCTTCGGTCATTGGGCATCCAGCCTGAATATGCTGTCGGTCACTCGGCCGGCGTCGCTATCCTCGCCCGCATGTGCCTGAATGGAAGCATCGCACCTAAATGCCTTGTCAGCCTCAATGGCGCCCTGTTGCCCTTCGAGGGCGTACCGAACTTTTTATTCCCGGCTCTTGCAGGCGTCCTGTTTTCAAATCCGCTGACGGCTTTCGTCGTTTCAAGTTCCGCCAGCCCACGCCGCGTCGAAAAACTCTTGCGCGATACTGGCTCGGTGGTCGATGCCGAAGGGCTCAAACTCTATGCGCGGCTGTTTGCCAACCCCCGCCACATATCAGGCGCGCTGGGGATGATGGCCAATTGGCAGCTTGCAGGGATGGAAGCAGCGCTCGCTCACCTGAAGCCTAAACTTCTGTTGGCGGCAGGCGCAAACGACCGGTCGATCCCGCCCCGCCAAGCCAGGCATCTGGCGTCGACCTTGCCCAATGCTCAATTCGCCCTGATGAACGGTCTCGGCCATCTGGCCCACGAAGAAGCCGCGTCCGTCGCACAATCGCTAATCGAGCAGTTCATCGCAAGCACGCTTGCAGGCGCGGCTCAAGGCAGCACGCAAACCGCCTTTCAATCGCGAACCTGACGCCGGTGATCAGGCCTTTGCGGCCATCTTGGGATCGGCGGGAGCCGACGTGGCAATCAGCACCGGCATCGGACTTGCGCGCTGCGGAATGTCCTTTTTGACGGCAGGCAGTTGCCGAACTAGTTCCCGCGCAACACCGTCACACAATGCGTAGACCATCAGGGCAGCAATCAGCGCAAGAAGCAGGACAACGATCGCGCCACTCGGCGCTCCGCCGCCGATCTGGCCAAAGATTTGTAACATCGCCCCAGCCGCAATGAGGCTTAACCCGGTAAGAACGTCCAACTGCTGTTGAGAACGATTGGTCTTGGGGGCCATACCAGCCGCGTTCAGGGCACCCAGGGCAATCATGACTTTACCGAGCAGAAACGCCCCGACCGTCGAATACAATAGCCCCGTCACAATCATCCAATTGGGTCCGACGCTGGCGGTCATTGTCCACTCCTCTGACTCTACTCAACTCTAAAGCCTGCTCAACAACACTCTAAAGCCTGCTCAACAACGATTATTTCTTGGCGGATCAATCGGCAGGGATGACAGTGCCGGACCGAAATAACGAAAATTTTATGGCTGACACTGTAATCCAAAAGCAAAGAACAGGCAACATGATGCGTGAACGTCAGTCGTCATCGCCAACACCAAGCCCCTTGAAAGGCGAGGAGCGCCGACCGACGTTTCTAAAAAGTCCGGCTCATGTCGGCGGAACAAGCCGCAGCAGGTGGGCGACGTCCTTGAAGAATATCTTGGCGTGCGCCAGCGGCCGCCGCCGCACCAATTCTTTGTTCATGTACGCCTCGAACGTCAGGCGTTGCACGTCGGGGTCCCGGCACATGGACACGAAACGCTCGCGCCGCTTGTCGCTGTGATACCAAAAATACTGCAGCAGTCCCAACACCCAAAACACGCGCCCGTGCGCTCGCATGAACGAAGATCGAGCCTGAGCGAGAGCTCGAGGGTTGCCAGTCGCGAGGAACCGGTCCGCAGCATTGGCCGACATGCGTGCGCTGGCCATCGCGTAATAAATACCCTCGCCCGAGGCGGGAGCCACGACGCCTGCCGCATCTCCAGCAAGCACCACGTCGCGCCCGTTATCCCACTTCCGGCGCGGTTTGAGCGGGATTGGCGCGCCTTCGCAACGCAGCGTCGCGCAGTCTGCCAAACCAGAGGCCGCCCGTAATTCCTTTACCGAACCACGCAGTGAGAATCCTTTATGCGCACTGCCCGTGCCCACGCTGGTCTTGTCGCCATGGGGAAAAATCCAACCATAAAAATCGGGCGACACCGGACCTTGATAATAGACATCACACCGCTCGCCATTGAAATCGGCAGCCCCACCCTTGACGGGTGATTGAATGATTTCATGGTAGGCAAACACGAAAGGCGGCGGACGCTCGTTCGGCAGCGCTTGCTTAGCAACCTCGGACAGGGCCCCGTCTGCTCCGATCACGCACCGCGCCCGCACCCGCTGCCGCCCTTGCGGTTTGGCCCCCGGCACATCTGGTTTACCCTCGAAGGTGATCACAGCGCAGCCATCGGGATCGCGCTCCAGCGTCCGGAATGTCCCGCATTGGCGCACCACACCGGCGGCTTGCGCGCGCTCACGAAGCCATTCGTCGAAAACGTCCCGATCGACCATACCCACGTAGCCGCCCTCGATCGGCATATCCACCCGCGCTTGGGACGGCGCGACCATCCGGGCAGCTTTGACGCGCGCAACGATCAACGCATCGGGTATAGCGAAATCGGCAATCAGCCGTGGCGGCACGGCTCCACCGCAAGGCTTGATCCGACCGCCTTTATCGAGCATCAGCACCGAATAGCCTTTGCGCGCCAGTTCCTCGGCAGCCGTCGCGCCCGCAGGACCTCCGCCAACCACCACGCAATCGAAACTTGAAGGTATCGTCATGGAAATTGTCCCCCTTGGCGTGGCTTGAGCCGCAGATTCGATAAGGCGTCTGGAATACGCAGCACGCTCTTGGATGCGACCGCTTTTGAACGCTCAGACTGCCCCAGGTTCAGGGCGAGCCATGCTGAGATCAAAAACACACCGGCCTCAGCCAGGAAGACGGTACTGTAAGCCATCTGTGCCGATGGCAGGATCGCGCGCGCGATATCTACAGCCAGCGCCCCGCTCAACCCGCCAAGGCCGAATGCGATGCCCTGCGCGGCCCCCCACAAGCCCATCCGCACGCCTTCCCGCCCAGCGCGCTCGCCGCTGACCATCGCCATCATAGAGCCGATCGCTGCGATACAGAAAACGCCGTTGGCAACGCCCAAGGCGAACACATTGGCCTGGAACGGCCACAGCGGTGAGAGGGTCGCGCCTGTCGCAATGGCCGCGAGCATCACCGCCGACGCGATGCATCCCCCGGCCGCACACCACCTTAAGGAGCGCGGATCCGAGCCGCGCGAGAAGGCCCCATACAGCGCCACCAGTACCATACCGATCAGAGCACCGCCGTGCTGCACACCCGACAACTTGGTCGATTGCCCCGGCGTCAAAGCGTAGACGAGCCCAGCAAACGGTTCGAGGATCAGATCTTGAGCGCTGTACGCCAGCATCGAGACGAAGATAAAGATCGTGAACCGCCTTGCATCGGGTTCAGCCCAAACTTCCTTGAGCGCCTCGATAAACGGCGGCTTAGTGGCAGGCTGGGCTTCTCCTGTGCTGGCAACGGCAAGAGCGTATCTGGTCCCCGCGTTCGGCTCGATACCCCACAGCGCGAGCGTTGAAACTGCCATCGCCAAAGAACCGACGGTTGCCGTCACCAAGACCAACCGCTCTGGCGAGAATGGATCGAGAAAATGACCGGCAACGCCTGCAGTCACGGCAAGCCCGAAGATCATCATGATCCATACGATCGTGGCCGCCGGAGCGCGCCGTTTCGGCTCGGTTTGCTTTGCCAACAACACAAGCAGCGACGTCCCGCACGCACCGACGCCGACCCCGATCATCAAGAAGGCGACGATGGCAATCAATAAACCCAACGCCCGATGATCGACGATCACCAGAGTCGAGAGGGCAGCACCAACCCCACCCAGCGCCAGCACGGCCATGCCGCCCAAAATCCATGGCGTCAGTCTCCCGCCCGTATCGGCCCCATGGCCCCAACGCGGGCGGAGGATCTGCACGGCGTAATGCAGCGCAATAAGCCCGCCGGGCACGAATGATGGCAGAAGGAGCTCGACGATCATCACGCGGTTCACGGTCGACGTCATCAATACGATGATGGCCCCCAGCGACATCTGGACGAGACCCAGTCTCATGATGCCAACCCAACCTAGTGGTTTCGAGATCATAAAATCGGTCCCTTAAACTTCAATGTAGCGAGCGAACGGCCAGTGCGGCCACGAGCATTCCAAGAACGAACAGGGACGTGCCGGTGGCATTGTACCAAGGCGCGCGCCCTTCAGGATCGGCGAGCAAACGCGGCATCAAGGCGATTTGAACGGCCACGAGGCCGGCAACGACTGCCGCATAGTCTGGCTTTCCCCAACTCACGAGCGCCGCAATGACGCCCAATTGGCTCGCCGCCATCACGGCACAGGCCAGCCGCGCTGAATTCTGCACCCCGATTAAGACCGGCAGAGACCGCAGCCCGAGCAACCGGTCCCCCTCCACAGACTTGAAATCGTTGAGGGTCATGATGCCCTGGGCGCCGGCGCTGAACAAAAGGCACAGGACAATCACATCGCCCGTCGGAAACTGCCCGCTTGCCGCCGCAGCGCCGGTAAACCAAGGCAACCCCTCGTAGCAGAGCGCACAGATCGACGTGCTCAGCCAGCCGTTCCGCTTCAGCCTGAACGGTGGCGCACTATAGGCCCATCCCAAGACCAGACCGCATGTTGCCGCCGCAAACACCGCCGGACCCATCGCGGCTGCAAACAGCAACGCGAGCATCCCGCAAGCAATGGCGATGTAAAGCCCCCACCGGCCGGGAATGCGCCCTGACGGGATCGGCCGACTGGGCTCGTTGATCGCGTCCACGTCCCGGTCATACCAGTCGTTGATCGCCTGACTGGCGCCACATACAAGCGGCCCCGCGAGCACCGCACCAGCAAAGGCTGCTGGCCAATGGATCCCGCCTGACCCAACCGAAATGACACCGCACCCGTAGGCCCACATCGGGGCAAACCACGTGATGGGCTTTAATAACTCCAACACAGCGCCCGCTCTCGCCCGTGGCGATAAGACAACTGGCTCGACTGTGAGATGGACTATTGACATAGGTGAACAATAATAATGACACTTGAAATCGTCAACTATTTTTGACACTTTATCCGGACGTCGGAGCATTAAAATTTCTGTCTACTCAGCCCATGCGGGAACGTCACCCCAGGCAAGTCTGAGGTCCAGGCAGATGTAACGGAAAATTTGATGATTGAAGGAGCCCCGGCCTGCCCGTTCAGTTGGGCAAAGACCTATTCAACCGGCTCAACGCAGATTCGGGCGTGCCGCCGACGGAGCTTGCCCCCGCTGACAGCACAACGCAAAATCCTTAATCCTCCGAAGAACCCAGCCCGCCCATCCCGAAACGGCGAAGTTTCCCATACAGGCTTTGACGGCTCAACCCGAGCATTTCGGCGGCCGACGCACGATTATCGTCCGTCAGCTCAAGCGCCGCTTGAATGCAAAGCCGCTCAATGACGTCGGTCGTCTCCCGGACCACATCCTTAAGAGGCATGCGCCCAATCAGTTCTTTCATCTGTTCGACCGAACGAGGCACCTCGACGTTCGCTTTGCGCAGGCCGGAATTGTTCACCGCATGAAACACAAAGCCCGCACATGGCGGCTGACCGTTTGGAACATGAACCGCCGAAATCTCGACCTCCGTTCCCATGTCGAGATCGCCCTTGACCGTCGTCCAGAAACGTTTGATGGACCCGTGCCCTTTGACGCTCGCAGTAAGAACGTTGAAATCGACGCTGCCGCGCCCGACAAAGCGCTCAAGCGACTCGCCGCGAACCTGCTCTTCGGAGGGAGCATTCACAAGCCCGAGAAACGCGGCATTCGCCATCTGAATGCGCCAGTCGTTCCCAGTCACCACGAAGCCGTCAGGCGACGATTCCAAGATCCGTTGAACATTCGATGGGCTGACCCGGTTGCCACCGCCCGTCTGCGCGCCACCACCGGACGAAAACCGCACAAGATAGTGGATTGAACCGTCTTGGCGAAACAGCGAAGCAGACACGCAGTAGTCTGCTTCGGGCTCGCCTGCCTTGACGGTGATTTCGTCCGCCCGACCGACGGCGCGAACGGTCCCGAGCAACGTCTCGATCGCTTGCACGGCAGCAGCCGAGAGGAACTGGCGGAAGGTCTGACCCGTCAAACGTTTGTCGTTTCGCCCGAGCAGTTGGCCTGCAGCCGCGTTGGCCTCCACGACCCGCATGTTGGTTGCGTCAACCACCAAGATCGGTTCGGAGGTCATCTGAAACAAAAAGCGATAGCGGCCTTCGACGGCGCGCAAACGGGTATATTCCCGCTCCATGTCCTGTTGTGCTTTAAGCAAACGCTCCTGAAGCACCGTAAATGGCTTGAGATCGCGGCCCACCGCAAGAATGCGACCTTCATGCCCCAACGGCACGGCCGAATAGCGGACTGCAATGCTCTGTCCACCAGAACCGACATGGTTAACTTGACGCGACCGGGGTAGCGCAATTGCCGACGCCGCTTCCTTCAACATTTCTTCGACCTTGGGGCGGCTGTCGGCGCTCACCGTGTCGACCCAACGCTGGCCGTTCCAACCTGCAGCACCTTCATGGGCTAGGTTGTCGTTGCTGAAGGCGAGGTCTGTGATCACACCCTTTTTGTCGATGACGAGGGCAAGGTCCGACGCCGTAGCAACCAGAAGACCGACGACGTTGGCGTCGAGTCCCCGGAGCGCCTTATTTGGGGCCTTGAAAGGCTGAACACTTCCAGGGGCGATCAACATTCGATATCCAAAGCGACAAGGGATTCACTGTTTAGAATCTTCTGAGCAGCGGAGGTCTATCGAGTCAAGCAACTTACTCGCGTTGTGGACAGCTTCGCGGCCATTAAGCGCACTTACGTCAGCTCCGACACTTCTTGCGCTGCCCGGGTCGGCTTGAAATACTGGCCCGCCGACCATGACGCCGATCGATTTATTTGTAGAGACCCTACGAACACTGCGAATCAATGGCGTTAGGCATTCAGCGTACTCGCCTGCACTGGCCGAAAGACCCACGACATCAAAGTGCGATGCACGCAGCGTCCCTACGATCTCGTTTGCCGACACGCATCCAAGGTTGGTCACCCGCCAGCCGGCCCGGTTGAAAAACTCCGACACCATCAGAACGCCAAACGTGTGCTGCTCGCCAGGACTGACGGCCAGCAGAACCGAGCGATTCCCGGCGACCGGCTGGGTGACATACTGCTCCTCGGTGCTGAGCGCGTGGATCAATTGCTGCAGACATCCTAAGCCAATCGTTACGTCCACGAAATCGCAAAGGTCCTGCTCCCACAGGTGACCAAGATACTGAGCAGCAGGCGACAGCAACTTCAAATAAATTTCCTGCAAACCCAATCCCTGATCACGCAGAGACTCGATATAGGCGTAGCTGACGCTGGTTCCTTGAGTAACAACCAAGGCGGCAAAATGCTCAACCTCATAAGTACCGATAGAAAAGCCACCCAATTGGGCTTCGTCATTTTTTTGTTGCGCAATCAAGTGATTCATCATCAAGCGCGGGACAATTTCTGTCTCAATTGCTTGATTGACGTCGTTTCGAAATGAATTCTGGGAATTATGAGAACGACTTAGAGGGACACTTTTTCGCGCACGTCGAGAGGAATCAAAAAGTTTCTGCTGCCAAGCCTCTGGCATCATCATACCGCATTCGCTGCCAGCTTTCATAATCTGCTTGAATTCAGACATCGATCGCCTCCCCAAAACCAAGGGGCTGCCCATTGTCTATTTCAAGACCACAATCCTAGTCCTGATCAACAAAAGGATCCGCCCACTTCGTAATCAGGAGCTTCGTTAAAATTGAACTCCCTTAACCGGCACTAAAGCACACGATCTACGGCTTGGCTACCAGCACCTCCAATGTGCACGATCCACAAAAACTGTAAAGAAAAAATTACGTCAACTTTGCTTGACATCTTTTGGCGAGCCGACCTAAGCTTTGACCATGCCGCCTTCCAATTCACGGTGGCCGGTCAGCTAAGGGGAGTTGCCGCTTGACGAGCCATCGCCAGTCCTTCTCGTCCCAATCTGTCCAGGCCCGAGCTTTCCAGGCACGAGCCTTCCAGGCCCAGGCCTTACCGATCCAAGCACGGCCGCTCTACACGCCGGCCGAGCGCGCGCGGCGCGATGCTTCGGTTTGGACGCTCGTGCAAGGCATTCTCGCACCGGTTCAATTCTTGATTTTCCTGATCAGTCTCGCCCTCGTCATCCGCGCCCTCTGGTTCGGCGTCGGCTACGATGCCGCCAACGCCTCGATCGTGGTGAAAACGCTCGCTCTCTATGCGATCATGGTCACCGGGTCGATCTGGGAAAAAGAAGTCTACGGCCGCTATCTTTTCGCCCCGGCGTTCTACTGGGAAGACGTTTTCAGCATGTTGGTGCTGGCGCTTCACACGGCCTACCTGATCGCCCTGGCAACCGGATGGCTGACACCGACGAGCCTGATGTATTTGGCGCTTGCAGCCTACGCATCGTACGTCATCAACGCCGGCCAATTCCTGCTCAAGCTCCGTGCCGCCAGACTTGAACGGCCAACCGACACCGGCCCTGAAATCTCCGCGGAGTTGGGCCAATGACGGCGCTGGCCCAAATCTCGACCGGTCTCTCCCGGCCTGAGAACCCACTCAACACCGCAAAAACGGGTTGTACGGATACCCCCGTCTTGCGCGAACGCGGTCAACGTGAAGTGTTCTGCGGCCTGACCAGCATCATCTGGCTGCATCGCAAAATCCAGGACGCATTTTTCCTCGTCGTAGGATCGCGCACCTGTGCCCATCTCATTCAGTCGGCAGCCGGCGTGATGATTTTCGCCGAGCCGCGCTTTGCGACCGCCATCATCGAAGAGCGCGATCTTGCAGGCCTTGCCGACCTCGACGCCGAACTCGATCGCTTAGTGGCCCGCCTTTTGTCGCGTCGCCCCGACATTCGCTTGCTGTTTTTGGTCGGCTCGTGCCCGTCCGAAGTGATCAAGCTCGATCTCGCTCGCGCGTCGGCGCGCCTGTCATCGGTCCATATGCCAGCCGTCCGAGTGTTGAACTATTCCGGAAGCGGCATCGAAACGACCTTTACCCAAGGCGAAGATGCCTGCTTGACGGCTTTGGTTGCCGAGGCACCGCGCACCACCGTCGACACCGCACCATCGCTATTGATCGCTGGCGCACTTCCCGAGGTCGTCGAGGATCAGTTCACCAGGATTTTCGCCGAAATGGGCATCGACAACGTCCATTTCCTGCCGCCCCGCCGCGCAAACGGCATCCCCCCGATTGGCCCGAATACGCGCTTCATGTTGGCGCAGCCGTTTCTGGGCGACACCGCCCGCGCGCTCGAAGATCGCGGCGCAACCCACATCCCAGCGCTGTACCCGCTCGGCGCCGAAGGTACCCAGGCTTGGCTCCAGGCCGCAGCCGATAGTTTCGCCGTGCCAGCCAGCGTGTTCGAAAAAGCCGTGGCACCTGGCCGTGAGCGCGCCAAACGTGCACTCGCCCCACATCGCGAGCGCCTGTCAGGTCTCAGCGTCTTCCTGTTTCCAGACAGCCAGCTTGAAGTGCCGCTCGCGCGCTTCCTGGCAGCCGAACTCGGCATGAAAATCATCGAAGTCGGCACGCCCTATCTCAACCGCCAACGGCTTGGCGCAGAGTTGATGCGGTTGCCGTCAGACATCACCCTGAGCGAAGGCCAAGACGTCGAGCGCCAGCTGGACCGGTGCCGGGCCGCCCGCCCCGACCTCGTCGTCTGCGGACTAGGCCTTGCCAATCCGCTCGAAGCTGAAGGTTTCACCACCAAATGGTCGATCGAACTCGTGTTCACGCCCGTGCAAGGTTTCGATCAAGCCGGCGATCTGGCCGAACTGTTTGCTCGTCCCGTGCTGCGCAAATCCAAGTTGAAAATTTAACCGACGACAAGATGGGAGCCAGGTAGGATTGTGCAGCTAACCGTGTGGACATACGAGGGCCCGCCCCACATTGGCGCCATGCGCATTGCAACCTCAATGCGCGGCGTCCATTATGTGCTGCACGCCCCCCAAGGCGACACGTACGCCGATCTTCTGTTCACGATGATCGAACGCAACTCGAAGCGTCCGCCGGTCACCTACACGACATTCCAGGCCCGCGATCTGGGCGGCGATACCGCCGAGTTATTCCAACAAACGGCGTTGGCCGCCTTCGAGCGCTTCAAGCCCGAGGTCATGTTGGTGGGTGCATCGTGCACCGCAGAACTGATCCAGGACGATCCAGGCGGTTTGGCCCAAGCCTTAAACTTGCCCATCCCCGTCATCGCCCTCGAACTGCCATCCTATCAGCGCAAAGAAAACTGGGGCGCATCGGAAACCTTCTACCAACTCGTGCGCGCGATGGCAGGGCCAAACGCCCCCGCACCCGGCACACCACGCCCACAACGCGAGCCGGGCAGACCGCCGCGCTGCAACGTGCTGGGGCCCACGTCGCTGGGTTTTCGCAATCGCGACGACATCAATGAAGTCAAAGCACTGCTCGCCTCGTTGGGGATCGAAGTCGCAGTCGTGGCCCCGTTGGGTGCCTCGGCAGGCGACTTGGCACGCCTCGGTGAAGCTGATTTCAACGTCGTGCTCTACCCCGAAATCGCAAACCTCACAGCGCGCTGGCTTGAGCGGACGTTCAACCAACCCTCCACCACAATCGTGCCCATCGGAGTTGGCGCAACCGCAGACTTCCTGCGCCAAGCCGCCCAACTCGCGGGTGTGGATATGCCATCCGCCGATCACCAAAACCGCTCTCGGCTGCCCTGGTATTCCCGCTCCGTCGATTCGACCTATCTGACCGGCAAGCGCGTCTTCATTTACGGCGACGCCACCCATGTCATCGCGGCCGCCCGGATAGCCCACGAAGAATTCGGCTTCTCGATTGCGGGCATGGGCACCTATTCGCGAGAGTTTGCCCGCGAAGTGCGTGCAGCCGCAGCCCTTTACGGTTTGGAAGCATTGATTTGCGACGACTACCTCGATGTCGAGGAACGGATCGGCGAACTGCAGCCCGAACTCGTGCTTGGCACCCAGATGGAACGCCACGTCGCCAAGCGCCTCGGCATTCCATGCGCGGTCATATCGGCCCCCATCCACGTCCAGGACTTCCCCGCCCGCTATTCGCCGCAAATGGGCGACGAGGGCGCCAATGTCATTTTCGACAGCTGGGTCCACCCTCTGATGATGGGCCTGGAACAGCACCTGCTTGGCATGTTCCGCGACGACTTCGAATTCGCCAGCGACGCCGCCCCCTCCCACCTCGGGCACGCAGCGCCCAAACAGTCGTCCCCCCCTGTGCAGCCTTCGCCCTCCGTAACGACCCAACCGCCGACGACCACGACGCCCGCGATACAGCCCAATGGGGCCGAGTCCATTCACGTGCCTCCAACGTCAGACACTGCGCCCGCAACGCCCCCAGGAGCTCCGTCCTGGGCCTTAGAAGCCGAAAACGAACTGCGCAAAATACCGTTTTTCGTACGCGGCAAAGCGCGCCGCAACACCGAGCGCTTTGCCAGCGAGCGCGGCCTTGCAACCATCACCCTCGAGACGCTTTATGATGCAAAAGCTCACCTCAGCCGTTGATGCGACCACGATACGGGTCGCAATCGTAACGATGGACACCCACTTCGCGGGACCCATGGACCGCGGCATGGAAGCCTTGAAGCGCGAGCTTCCCGGCCTTCAGCTGTCGTTGCACTCCGCCTCCGATTGGACCGCAAATCCCGCCTCGCTGGAGGCCTGTCTCGACAGCATTGCCAAGAGCAACATCATCATCGTTGGAATGTTGTTCCTTGAGGACCATTTCAAACCGGTACTGGACGCGCTCACGCGCCGCCGGGACAATTGCGACGCTCTCCTGTGTTTGGCATCGGCCCCCGAAGTCGTGAAGCTGACCCGCATCGGCGGGTTCGACATGGGCAAGCCAGACAGCGGCCTCATCGCACTCTTGAAGCGGCTACGCGGCGGAAGCGGCGCTCCCAAGCCAGGGCAGGCTGGTGCGCGGCAGATGAAAATGCTGCGGCGGATTCCGCAATTCTTGAAATACATTCCAGGCACTGCCCAAGACGTCCGCGCCTACTTCCTGTCGATGCAGTATTGGATGAGCGGCTCGGACGAAAACTTCTCCAATATGATCCGCTTCGTCATCAGCCGGTATGCAGATGGCCCACGCAAAAACCTGCGCAAAGCCGTCGACTGTGCGGCACCCGTTTCGTACCCCGAAGTGGGGCTGTATCACCCCCGCATCCCCGGCCGGTTCACCGAAGAACTAGATGAGCTTCCCAACACCGGCGACGGACAAAAACGCGTCGGCGTGCTCGTCATGCGGTCCTACCTCCTTGCCGGCGACGTCGGCCATTACGATGGCGTCATTGCAACGCTTGAAGCCCGCGGCCTCACGGTCGTGCCAGCCTTCGCCAGCGGCCTGGATGCCCGTCCGGCCATCGAACGTTACTTCCTCAAAGACGGTCGCGCGACCATTGATGCCCTGGTCTCCTTGACTGGGTTTTCTCTGGTCGGTGGCCCCGCCTACAATGACGCCAAGGCCGCCGAAGAGGTCCTCACCCGGCTCGACGTTCCCTATGTTGCAGCCCACCCGTCCGAGTTTCAAACCTTGGAGAGCTGGGGCCAATCCAGCCGCGGAATCTTGCCTGTCGAATCGACCATGATGGTGGCCATCCCCGAACTCGAAGGAGCCACCGGACCGATGGTCTTTGGGGGCCGTTCGAGCGGGCCTGGAACCTCGTGTGACGGCTGCGACCGGCATTGTTCGTTCGAAAGCAGCAAAAAAACCCGCGCCATGCACGTTTGCATCGAGCGGGCCGAAATGTTGGCCCATCGCGTCCAAAAGCTCGTCGCACTCCGCCGCTCGACCAAGGCCGAGCGCAAAATCGCCATCGTGCTTTTCAACTTCCCCCCGAATGCTGGCAACATCGGAACGGCCGCTTATCTCTCCGTCTTCCAATCGCTCTTCAACACCCTGACTGCGCTCAAGTCGGAGGGCTACACGGTCGACGTCCCAGCCGACGTCGACGCGTTACGCAGCGCCATCCTGGAAGGCAACAAGGCCCGCTATGGCACCGACGCCAATGTCGCCTATCAAATTCCAGCCGACGATCATGTCCGCCGCGAGCCTCATCTGGCCGCGATCGAACGCCAATGGGGACCAGCCCCGGGCCGGCAACTCAGCGATGGCAATTCCATTTTCGTGCTCGGTGCGCAACTCGGCCACGTGCTGATCGCGGTTCAACCCTCAATGGGATATGAAGGCGATCCCATGCGGCTCCTGTTCGAGAAGGGCTTTGCGCCGACCCACGCCTTCTCGGCCTTCTACCGCTATCTGCGCGAAGATTTCAAAGCCCACTCGGTTCTCCATTTCGGCACCCACGGCGCCCTCGAATTCATGCCCGGCAAGCAGACCGGACTGTCCGCAGATTGCTGGCCAGACCGGCTGATCGGCGAAATGCCCAACATATACCTGTATGCCGCCAACAACCCGTCTGAAGGCGCAATCGCACGGCGTCGCTCGGCGGCAACCTTGGTCAGCTACATGACGCCGCCGGTTGCCCATTCGGGACTGTATCGCGGTCTCGTTGATCTCAAGAGCGCGATCGTCCAATGGCAAGCATTGCCCCCCGACGCAGGCGATGAACTGGTCCGGCTCGCCGAACTGATCCAATCGCTGGCCGTATCGGTCGACCTGAAGCCTGCGTCGGAAACAACCTGGGGCGATGAAGCGGCACAAAACATCGCGCAGTTGGGCAGCGCAATCCTTGAACTGGAATACACGCTCATTCCCCACGGATTGCATGTGGTCGGCCAGCTACCATCCGATGCAGAACGCGTTGAAACACTCCTGGCACTCGCTGACGCCTCCCACGGGCAACGGCCACCCCGCAACGTCGTGGCAGCGCTCGTGTCGGGCCAAACCGCAGAGGCCGCGTTGGCATCCGCTGGCCCACAGCCCGACAACAAGCTGAAAACTTGCTTGGAAGAACTCGCAGCAACCGACCGGCTGCTCACCCACGACTATGAAGTCCCTGCCCTCCTGCGAGCCCTTGGCGGTCACTACATCCAACCAGCACCCGGCGGAGATCTTCTGCGGACACCTGCGATTCTGCCAACCGGCCGCAACGTCCACGGCTTCGATCCATTCCGCATTCCAAGCAACTTCGCTGTCGCCGATGGTGCACGGCAATGCGATCGCCTCATCGCCCGCCACGTCGCCGATGGAAACCCAATCCCTGAAACGGTCGCAATCGTCCTATGGGGAACCGACAATCTTAAAACAGAAGGCGCGCCGATCGGCCAAGTCCTGGCCCTCATCGGAGCAAAGCCCCGGTTCGACGGATACGGTCGCCTTGCTGGGGCGACTTTGATTGATCTGGCAGAACTCGGCCGCCCCCGCATCGACGTTGTGATCACCATATCAGGCATCTTCCGCGATCTCCTGCCGCTCCAGATCAAACTGCTCGCTGAAGCCTGCCTGCTGGCCGCATCTGCCGACGAAGATGTGGAGCAGAATTTCGTTCGCAAACACGTCCTGGCTTATATGGCAGCGCAAGGCTGCGACCTGGAAACCGCCGCACTTCGCGTCTTCGGCAATGCCGATGGAGCCTATGGCGCAAACGTCGGCAACCTGCTGGAAAGCGGTCGCTGGGACAACGAAGACGAACTCGCCGAAACCTACACCCGCCGCAAGAGCTTTGCCTACGGACGCACCGGACAGCCGGTGCAGAACCCGACGCTGCTCAACTCTATCTTGTCGGGCGTCGACCTCGCCTATCAAAATCTGGATTCGGTCGAGTTGGGCGTCACTGCGATCGACACCTATTTCGACACCCTAGGCGGCATCTCCCGCGCAGTCCGGCGCGCCAAAGGCGGCACGGCAGCACCCGTCTACATCGGCGACCAGACCCGCGGCGAAGGCACCGTGCGAACTCTGGGCGAGCAGGTATCGCTGGAAACGCGCACCCGCATGCTGAACCCCAAGTGGACCGAAGGCATGCTGAAGCATGGCTACGAAGGCGTCCGCCAGATCGAGGTCCACATTACCAACACGCTCGGCTGGTCGGCGACAACCGGTGAGGTGGCACCTTGGGTCTACAAACAGCTGACCGAAACCTTCGTCCTCGACCCTGTCATGCGGGAGCGGCTGGCGACCCTCAACCCGACGGCGTCCGCCAAGCTCGCCAGTCGGCTGATTGAAGCTCACGAACGGCACTACTGGGAACCCGACGACGAAATGCGCGAGGCCTTGCAAGGCGCCGAGCAAGAGTTCGAGGACCGCTTAGAAGGCATTGGAAACTACGAACCGAAAACGCAGGCCATACCGGCCACAGGACGACGGATGGAGGCTGCAGCAGCATGACGGTGGTATTCAAACAACCCTTTACAAGCAAAACCCCGCTGAAACGCGGCGATGGCGAAGGCAGCGTTCAAGTCGCGCTCGATCCCCAGATCGCGATTGGGAAAGCCAAAGTGTTCGCCGTCTACGGCAAGGGCGGCATTGGCAAGAGCACAACCTCATCGAACCTCTCGGTGGCGTTTTCAAAACTGGGCAAGCGCGTCCTCCAGATCGGCTGCGACCCCAAACACGACAGCACCTTCACCCTGACCAAACGGCTCATCCCGACGGTGATCGACGTGCTGGAAGGCGTCGAATTCCACTCCGAGGAACTCCGGGTCGAGGATTTCGTGTTCCAAGGCTATAACGGCGTCATGTGCGTTGAAGCGGGCGGCCCCCCGGCGGGGACCGGCTGCGGCGGCTATGTCGTCGGCCAGACCGTCAAGCTGCTCAAAGAACACCACCTGCTTGAAGACACCGACATCGTCATCTTCGACGTGTTGGGCGACGTGGTGTGTGGCGGCTTTGCCTCACCCCTCCAGCATGCCGAAAAAGCGCTGATCGTCACCGCGAACGACTTCGACTCGATTTTCGCCATGAACCGGATCGTCGCCGCCATCGGCGCTAAATCCAAGAACTACAACGTGCGCGTCGGCGGCGTGATCGCAAACCGCAGCGCCGGAACCGACGAAATCGACCGGTTCAACGATGCGGTCGGTCTCAAACGGGTCGCCCATTTCCGCGACCTGGATGCGATCCGCCGCTCGCGCCTCAAAAAATCGACGCTGTTCGAAATGGACTCGACTCCCGAACTGGAGGCCGTGAAAGCGGAGTATCTCCAGCTTGCGGCAGGCCTCCTCGTTGACGGCGACGAACTCTCGCCACGGGCGATGAAAGATCGCGATATCTTCGATTTCCTGGGGTACGAATAATGGCTTCTCACACATATCTGACGCGGCGCGGGGAACTGCAGACCTATTTTGATCGTACTGCGGTCGACGCATGGTCGAAACTGACCTCGGATGCCCCCTTGGGGCGCATCCGAGCGACCGTCCGCGCCGGACGGGACCGGATGCGCGACACGCTGTTGACCTGGCTCCCCGACGATCTCACCGAACGGCGTGTTTTGGATGCCGGATGCGGAACCGGCGCTCTGTCCGTGGCAGCAGCCAAGCGAGGCGCTAACGTGACAGCAATCGACCTGTCACCGACCCTCGTCGGCCTTGCTGGCGAACGGTCTGCAACTCTGTTTGAACCACCCGGTCAGATCGATTTCCAAGTCGGCGACATGCTTTCGCCCGCACTCGGCAACTTCGATCATGTGGTCGCCATGGATTCGCTGATCCATTACCGGGCCAGCGACATGGTCAATGCCCTACTAGCCCTCACGCCCCGCGTGAACCACTCAATCCTGTTCACATTTGCCCCCCGCACGCCGTCACTGACCGCCATGCACGCGTTCGGCCGACTGTTGCCGCGCGGCGACCGGGCACCCGCCATCGAGCCCGTAACCGCATCGCACCTCAAACACCTGCTTCTGGCACAACCTGATTTTGCGGACTGGCAGATCACCAACGACTGCCGCATCTCAAGCGGCTTTTACATCTCGCAGGCATGGCAACTGACCCGCCGCCGTCATTGATCATCAGGCAGTTCAGCGGCGCAGATCGCTGAAGCAAGAAAAAACGAAAGGGAGTGAACCGATGAGTCAGCGTAATTCCTTCTTTGTTTCCTCGATTGCCAAAGTACCAAGAAACGGTGCACGAAATGCCGAACATACCCTGATCTTCGGCCTCGGCCCCAAAGACCCCGTTGGCAACGGGGGGCACAGCGATGCCGACATTGTGTCTGCACTCGACATCTTAGAAGACGCCGCACTTAGAAAATGCGGCGGCTTCACGCTTCACCGGGGCAAAGGCGGCTGGGTCGACCCGGACGGGAAAACGGTCAAGGAAGAGGTGATCATCCTCATGATCGCTGGGTGCTACACCAGCGTCCGGGAACTGGCCGCCATCGGGAAGAAACTGTTCGGCCCCACAGCCATCTATGTAAAGATGCCAAGCGGCCAAACCGTGCTGTTATAAGACACCGAAATCCAGATCTTTTCCAGACCAGTCAATGAAAGCGAAGCGCGCCATCAAGAGCTGCGCCGCCAACGCAGCCGCAAATCGAAGACGTGAGCCCCAAACGACCCCATCAGACAAGTCGCAATAGCGCCACTGGACGCGCCCGATAACGCCAGCCGAAGCGCCAGCACCAGCATTGCGCCCGACGCCAGGTTCGACACGATTTCAATCGGTCGCAACCCGCGCCCCGTCCATGCGAAATAGCCAAAGAGGCAGACCCCTTCCAACAGGAAAGCCATCAAAACAAGATCGACGACATAGAGATGCTGTTGAAGGTCCGTCATCAAAGTCCGCCCGCCTGTCCCAACCACCCCTTTAGCGCACCTCACTGCGACAGTGAAGACAGCGATCGGTCCGGACTGAGGATCAGCGTGGTCCACAAGGCAAATTGAGCTTAATGTTGCTTCACTTGGTCAACGAACGCAATGCATTACAGCAAGATGTAAAATTCCATACCCAACCGCGTTGGCGGAGCGAATTTCAATGCACACGGACCCTACAGCTTCGATGATTTTCGAACGTCCTTGGGGGGAATAAAAGAGAACGACCAGAAAAATATGTACAGCGCTGATTTAAGCATGGATATTAATGACCACCGAAAAAATAGCCTACTAACGAATTTAAACGCGTGACTTGATTAAATACCGTTAACAAAAATGAACTACGGCGAAGAATGCCTAGAGTCAACTTCAAGACCGAACGCCGTCTGATTAATCCACAGCCCAAATAGTGTTGGGGCAGAAACGGCTCCGCCGACCCAAACGCGCTCAGACCGGTCGATGGGAGCCGTGAGTGATCTTAAGACCCACAATCGACGAGACGTTGGAGCGGGTGAAGGGAATCGAACCCTCGTATTCAGCTTGGAAGGCTGCTGCTCTACCATTGAGCTACACCCGCAGTATTGTCGTCATACATGACTTTGTTCCTGCCGGGGAGAGCAAAAAGCAACGGTGCCCGGCGGCAGAAGTCTCAAGGCGGCATGCGCGGTAAAAGGATGGTGGGAGAAGTAGGACTCGAACCTACGAAGGCGTAGCCAGGGGATTTACAGTCCCCCCCCTTTGCCGCTCGGGACATTCTCCCCACCTTTACATCGCGTTCCCGAGCGGGTCCACGAAGCAAAAACACTTGGGGCTAGGCTGCCCAGTGCGAGCGGGCTTTATGATAAGCGCCGATGCCCATGTCAATTGGAAAAGAACCGCGCTAAACCCCGACCTCGTCAATTCGCAGCGGGGCACGCCGTCCCGCTCCCGCATCAGAGACAAAACGCCGCCATGAACCGCCCTTTCGACAAGAAGCGTCCCCGAAGCTATGGACCCCCAGGCCGCTCAGGTGCGGGCCGCCCCCAATCCTTCCATCCCAAGCGAGAGGACGACGACACCATCCGCTTATTCGGCCTCCACGCCGTCGAAGCCGCACTCAACAATGAAAACCGCGCCATCAACAAGCTCATGATGACGGAAAATGCCGAACACAAACTCGCAAGCCTCGTCGCCAAACGCGGCGTTTCCCCCGAACGGGTCACCCCGCGCGATCTCGACCGCCTCCTGGGCCCCGACACAGTCCACCAGGGCGTCATGCTTGAAACCGAGCCGCTGGAAGAACCCGAATTGATCGACCTCGCCGAGAACGCTGCGGGCGGCGGCGGCCCCGTGATCCTGCTCGATCAAGTCACCGACCCCCACAACGTCGGCGCAGTGCTGCGGTCGGCTGCCGTGTTCGGCGCAGCCGGCGTCGTCATGACCCGGCGCAACTCCCCCCCGCTCAACGGCACTCTCGCAAAGTCCGCCTCCGGTGCCCTGGAACTCGTTCCAGTCGTCCTTGCCCAGAACCTCTCGGGCGCCTTGAACGACCTTCGCGATGCGGGGTTCACCATCCTCGCCCTTGACGGCGAAGCCGATACCTTGCTTGAGGATGAACCCCTGACCGGCCCTGTCGCCCTCGTCTTTGGCGCCGAAGGCAAAGGTCTGCGCGAATTGACCCGCAAAACATCCGACCGCTTGGTCAAGATCGCAACAGGCGGCTCCCTCAACAGCCTCAACGTCTCGAATGCAGCAGCCATCGCCCTGCATCTCGCCGCAATGCGCCGCCGCGCTAAGTAAATCCCGGCCTGCCGCAATCGAAGCACATCAGCTAAAACAAAAAAAATGCCGCCGGGGGAGCCCGGCGGCTTTTCAAATTTCACGCAACGCCAACCTCAATCGCAAATGGTGGGCCGGTAGCAGCGATACACGCCACCACGGCAGACCGTGTCCCCATAGCGGTTTTCAAAGCAACGGCGATCGCTCCAGCTGCACTCTTCGCGACCCTTGTAGCAAGCTCTGTCATAGCCGCGATGGTGGCCACGCTCGCGGGCAGCGGCCGCGGCGCCTAGAATGCCGAGACCGATAATACCGGCGGCAATCCCGACCCCAAGCCCTCGTCCACCCCGAGCTTCCGCTGGCTGCACAGTGGCGATCGACAAGCCGAACATGGTAATAACGGCCATCAGCGTAGACATCAGTTTCGTAAACATCGGTGACCTCCAGCTCGCCGAGCGAACGGCGGCAAATCGTTGATGAAAAGGGCACATCGGACCGTACCCCTAAGCTAAGTGTATCGTCCAAACCATATGAATATGACCTGAACATGCCACCTTCATGGCAACTCCAGGTCATACCGAAATCAACCGTTGCCGGGGGATATCACCACTTGTCGAAACGATGGCCACCGTAATGTTTCGCGTGCCATTTCAGATGGTTGTAGTGCTTCTTTGAATGGCCCCAGGCTTGATAATATGGTGGATGCTGCAGATGCGCACGGCGCTTCTTCACACACTTGGCAGGCTTCCAATACGCTGAGTTGTAGTAGGGATAATATCCGTTCGGCTGATACCGGTAGGCATACGGATCGGTCGCCCCGTTCGCCAGATAAGTGTGATGATAACGGGGATAATAGACCCAGTGACGCACGCTCTGCGCGTGGTGCCAGCCCGCAGGGGGATGGGCCCGATCGCGATGAAAAGCTTGGGCGGAATCAGAGCTCGCCAAAACCAGCGTCAACGCGCCGGCAGCGAGGGCAAAAAGTCCACTAAAACGCATACGGGGAACTCCTGTTGGGAAACACTGGCTAAAGTGAATACCAAAGAAACGGTAATAAACCATTTCCAAAAAACGCAATAACGTCGCTTGAAACAGCACGTTAGCCTGCGCCGCCGCCGCCTCCCTGCCAGTCGGTCTTTCGCCTCACAGCGCGTTCTTGAATGCCTTGCGCGAAAATACCGTTGCCGCCATCACATACAGGTCAAGCGCGATCGACCAGTTGTCGATGTAATAGAGATCGTGCTCCACCCGTTCGCGCATTGCGCCTTCGGTTTCAGTCGGGCCGCGCAAACCGTTCACTTGCGCCCAACCCGTTATGCCAGGGCGCACGTTCAGCCGCCGACGATACTTTTCGATCCGCGTCTCGAAAATCCGGTCATGCGCGACCGCATGGGGCCTCGGCCCCACCAGCGACATTTCACCCATGATCACATTGAACAACTGCGGAAGCTCGTCGATGTTGGATCGCCGCAAGAATTCGCCGATCCGCGTCACCCGCACATCGCCCGATTGCGCCTGCGCGATGACATCGCCATCGTCGAGTGTCGTCATGGTTCGGAATTTCCAAATCCGAAATTCGCGCAGGTTGTATCTGCGGCGGCGCTGGCGGAAGAACACCGGCCCGGCGCTGTCGCGCTTGATGGCGACCGCCACCCCGATCAGCAGCGGGGCCAGCAGCACCAGCGCAAGACTGGCGACGACGAGATCGAACGCGCGCTTCGTCACCGCTTGGAGATGCGTCAGCGGCGGCGTCGTCAGCGAAAGTGCGCTCGCCGTTCCAAAATGCGCGACCCGGGCGTCGGAAAAGCGACCGATGACCGCCGATGCTCCAAGATGGATCGAAACCGGCAGCACCGTGAATTTATCCGCGATCGTCGCAATGAGATCGCCCCGTGACCAATCGGTCAGAATGATAACGTCGTCCACCCCGATCGCGCGAGCCTTATCGATGGCCTCTGCCAGCGTCGCATCAAGATCATCGCCCGGCCGCTCCAGCAGCGCAACGCCAACCACCCGGCATCCCGCCTGCGGGGTCTCGAACGCCTGGGTCATCCGTTTGATTTCTTCGTCCGCACCGACCAGCATGATCCGCCGACTGGCAATCCGCCCGCGCGCCATCGCCATCCCCAAGAACCGCGCGACGGCCTCGTCAAACACCATCACGCCAACCAGCCCGACCATGTAAAACGCGACCAGCCATCCCCGCGAGAACATGCCCGTCGTTTTGGTCAAAAGACCGATGAAGGCAAGACAAAGGAAGGCATAATTCCACATCAGGAACGTGCGCGCAGCCGACCGCTTGCCCTCTTGGAAATCCTGAAACTTGTAAGCGTCTTGGAACACGATCGGCACGGTGAACATCAGTGCGGTAACAACGCCCACCACCGTGAAATTGCTGACGTCGCCGTAATCGCCATAGCCCCAAAGATGATAGAGCATGCCCGTCGCGATCGCCGACGCCACGATCAAACCGGCTTCCAAAACCAGCACGGCGATCGCAAAATCAGCCCGCCCGAAAACCCATTTCCTGGCATCGATCCGGTCGCGCCACATATCCGATTGGTAACTCACCGGCTCACCCATTTCTTAAAACCCAAGTCCCATCGGCGGGCATCGCAGGCACGGATTGAACACGCCCCGGCAACACCATCGCAGAACGGCAGCAGTCGGCAGATATCCGATAGGACTTATACATCGGCAACTGTGAACGCTCACAGCGACAAGGCGTCCCGGCATCCGCTCCACTCGGCATGAGAACATGCAGATAACGTGCCGGAATTTGTGAAACAACACCTATTGGCCGTTCCCAGAAGATTTCACTTTCGGCCAACCGTTGGCAGTTCTGCGGCACGCCACTTGCAGCCTTGTCCTCGAAGATCAAGCGCAGGCAGCCAATCGCTGGTCCCCAATGGATCAGTCGGCTGAAGACAATGCTGGGGAACACATGATGCCGGTTGCAAACGCCCTCAGAGCCTCCAAGCGCAAGCTCCTTAATAAAGTGTCGCCCAGCCGAGGCAAAATGGTACAAAATAGCTTTGGTGTTCCACCGCAAAACCACGCCATCAAACCAAGACAGCTTTTACGTATGATGAGTAACGCGACGCCGAGCTTGACCGAACGGGGAACAACTCAACGCCCCACGACCGACATCGCAGGACTTTGGTCCATTCTGGTACGCCGCCTTCCCAGCGTGGCGCTCATCACGTTAGCCGCGCTCGCCCTCAGCCTGCTGTATTTAGCAGTGGCGACCCCGGTCTATGTGTCCAGCGCGACACTCATCACCGACCCCCGTCCCCAAAAAATCGTCACCGAGGACACCTCGGCGGCAAACAGCGGGCCTGACTTGGCCCTGCTCGAAAGCCAGGTCGCCATCATCCGCTCGGACGCCGTCCTCAGCCGCGTCGTCCGCGAAATGAACCTGGCCCAAGACCTCGAATTTGCCCCCCCGCAGGGTCAAGGCATCGGCAGCAAAATCCGCTCTGCGCTCGGCATCAAACGCGAGCCCGTCGACCCGACCGTCCAGGCCTTGGCGACGCTGGCCCAAAACGTCACCGTCAAACGCGCCAGCAAAACCTACGTCGTCGAAATCGAAGCCACGTCGTCTTCGCCCGTCAAAGCGGCTCGCATCACCCAAGCCATCGTCGACGCCTATCTGGCCGACCAGACCAGCGCCAAGACCGACGAAGCACAACGCACCAATGCCCTGATCGACAGCCGTCTCGGCGAGTTGCGCGAACAAGTCCGCATCGCAGAAACCCGCGTCGATGACTTCCGCAAAACCAATCGCATCCTCACCTCGGAAGGCGGAACCGTCGGCGAGCAGCAGCTCACCCGCTTGAACGGCGAGCTGATCACTGCTCGCGGCCAGGCCGCCGAAGCCAAAGCCCGCCTCGACGAAGTGACCAACGCTGCCCGAACCGGCAACACGGATGCGATCACCGACCCTGCCAAAACGGGCCTGCTCCAGCGCCTGCGTGAACAACTAGCCCAGGTCGCGCGCCGCGACGCGTCGCTGTCGTCGCAGCTTCTGCCGCGTCATCCAGTCCTCATCGACATCCGCTCCCAGATGACCGAAATCAAATCGCAGATCGCTGCCGAATTGAAGCGCCTCGCAGCCAACGCGAAAGCCGATTATCAAATCGCGGCCAGCCGCGAAAATCAAATCGCCAAGCAACTTGAGCAGACCAAGACCGAAGTTGCCCGCACGAACACCGCCCAGATCAAGCAGCGCGAACTCGATCAGGAAGTCTCAGCCAGCCGCGAACTGATGCGCGTGTTTTTAGCCCGGTCCAAGGAAACCGACGAACAGCAAAAGATCAGCGCGCCAGATGCCCGCATGATCTCCCCCCCATCGGTACCCTCCCGCGCCAGCAAGCCCATCCCGACCCTCATCGTCGCGCTCGGCTTGCTGGGCGGTCTTGCTGCCGGTATCGCGCGCGCTTTGATGTTGGATCACGTCGACCGCAGTGTGAAATCCCAAACCGAAGTCGAAAGCCAGACGGGCCTGCGAATGCTCGCCAACCTTCCGCAATTCAAACCGCGCGCAAAATCCGTCATCGGATCGCGCGGCCCTGGCACCTCAACCCTCATCGAATCCTCAGCCTTCGGTGGCATCGCGCGCGCTTTGACCCAAACTCAAGGTGCCGCCGAATTCGACTACCGCCGCGCGACGCTAGGCATCCTGAACCACCTCCGGTCCAGTGCTCCAGCCCCACAGGGCGTGATGTTTGCTGGCCCCTATGCCGACAGCGGTAGCGCCGCAACGGCCTTCTCAGTTGCCTATGCGGCGGCATCGGGCGGCGACCGCGTCCTGTTGATCGACGCCGCCTCGGCCAGCACGCCACTGTCCGACGCCCTCGTCGATCACCTGCCCGAACGCGGCCCGATCGCCCTCGATAATGTTGCGGACTTAGCCTCCATCATCACCAGCGATCCACAATCCGGCCTCGCATTCCTGCCGATCGCCATGGCCGACCTGCGCCAGCTGAAATCGGCCCAGCGCCGCCGCCTGCAAACCGGCCTCGATCATCTCATCCAATCCTACGACCTCATTGTCATCGACGGCGGCGGCATCCTCGAAAGCGCGTCGTCTCTCGCGGTATTGCCCATCGTCCATGACGTCATCCTGGTCGCCCACACCGGCCACACCCAGGCAGCTAGTCTAACCGCTGCATCTGAGCAATTCGACCACGCCCGTGATCGCATTGCCGGCGTCGTCCTCACCAGCAACACCGTGCCAGCCTGACACGCAAGAACCATCGCTCAAGCCGCTCAGCGGCCAGGCCACACCGCCGTCGAAATAATGAAAGATCCGTAAACGGGCGTACCGGAATGTCCGGCCACAGGCTAAATCGTTTTCCCAAAGCATCTTCGACCTGCATCGCAAGTTCCAGTGAGTAAGCCATGACTTCTCTCTCAAAAACTTCCCCCTCAAAAATCCCGCAATCAGCCATGGCCTACGTCGACGGCTGGCCCATCCACTTGCCCAATTTACCTACCGCCATCTCCAAGATCATCGCCAAGGCTCGCGAGCAAAAAGGCTTCACGGTTTTCACGATGAACCTCGACCACATGGTCAAACTGCGCAGCCACCGCGGCTTTCGCCAAGCCTACGCCCGCGCCGACTTGGTGACTGCCGATGGCACACCGGTGGCTTGGCTCGCCCGCTTCGACAACCCCCACATCACACGGACAACCGGTGCCGATCTGTTCATCCCGCTGGCCACAGCCGCCGCCGACGCCGATCTTCCCGTCTACATCTTCGGCTCGTCCATGCCCGTCCTGTCCAAGGCCTCCAAGGCCCTGGTGGCAGCCTCGGGCGGACGCATCAAATTCGCAGGCCTCGTCTCCCCATCCATTGATTTCGACCCCACGGGCCTTGAAGCCGACGCAGCCATCGCCGACATCAAAAAGTCCGGTGCGGCCCTGTGTTTTGTGATGTTGAGTTCGCCGAAGCCCGAAATTTTTGCCGCCCGCGCCGTCGAGAATGGCTGCACGGCTGGCTTCGTGTGCGTCGGTGCCGCCGCCGACTTCGTCGCTGGCACCCAGATCCGCGCACCTATGATCCTCCAACGCTATGGCCTGGAATGGGCGTGGCGTTTAGGCAACAACCCGCGCCGTCTCGCAGCCCGCTATGCCGCCTGTGCACGCGTCTTGCTGGACATCGCCGTCATTTCCCCCGTGCGGCACAGTTTCGGCGGCCGTGAAATCTAATCCGGGCGGTCCCTGCCCACGTGCCGTCTTCGAAATTGCCCTCAGCCCGTCCTAACCGGAAGTCACTCGTCATGCCGACGCCGTCCTCCCCTCCCCATCCCAAATTGATGTTCTACACGCACGGCCTCGTCGACGGCGGCGGCGAACGCCTCTGGGCGTGCCTGGCCACGGCATTCCACCAGCGCGGCTACCCCGTCATATTCGTTCAGGACTTCGAGGCCACCGAAAACCGCCACAACCTTGACCCGGCGATCCCTGTCTTCACCTTGGGACGCGGCCACCTGCGCGCCGTCCGCCGCCTCACGCAGCTCCTGAACGATCAGCGCCCCGACGTTGCACTATCGGGCATCGGGGCCTCCAACACGAAGCTGATGACCGCTTTGAGCTTTGCCGACGTCCCAACGCAGGCCATTCTTACCTATCACGGCTTCAACGAGTGGAAGACCGGCCTGCTGAGCCTTGCAACCTACGCAGGCCTCCCGCGCCTGAGCCGAATGGCCGCCCGCACCGTCGCCGTCTCCTCTGGCCTGCGCGAACAACTCGTCCAACGGTGGGGCGCCGCCGATGCCAACACCGTCTGCATCCACAATCCGGTCTTTTTCCCTCAATCCGCAGCGGTCCCGTCCGCTGATGAACTGGCCAGCCGCGACGATGTCATCCTCGCCGTTGGCCGCTTCGTCGTCGAAAAAGACTTCATGACCCTCGTGCGCGCGTTCGCCCGCCTCGACCGGCCCAGCGCGCGCCTCGTCATTCTCGGCAAAGGCCCGCTCGAAGGCAAACTCCGCGCCGAAATCCAACGCTTGAGGATCTCAGACCGCGTTGAACTGCCCGGCTACAGCAACGAGCCATGGAGCTACTACGCCCGGGCAAAATGCTTTGTGTCGTCGTCAAATTCCGAGCCGTTCGGCAACGTGGTTGTCGAAGGCATGGCATATGGCTTGCCCGTCGTCGCAACCGCCTGTGACGGCCCCCAGGAAATCCTCCAGCACGGCATCCATGGCCGCATCGTATCCATAGGCGACCACGTCCAACTGGCTCACGCCATCGCCGACACCCTGGACAACCCCGGGGACCCGGCCAAGCGCCGCGCCCGTGCAGACGAGTTCTCGTTCGCGGTCCGAGTCCCAGCCTACCAAAACCTCATCGCCGAAGTGCTGGCTGAGCAAAAGGCTTCCGCCGCCAACCCGATCCACCTTGAGCCCTCAGATAAGGCCGATTCTCGCCATTCTGCCATGCAGCGATTGGCCCGATGACCAGCAGGACCGTCATGTCCAATCCCGCCCGGACGCAACCAACTGCCAAGTCCACCCGCGTGTTCCTAGACCTCACCCATCTGGGACGCCACGTGACAGGCATCGAGCGCGTGTCCATCGAACAATTCGAAAAGGTCGGCTTTGCCGGTGCCGACGTGACCGCCGTCCGTGCTAATGGAACCCTGTCTCTGATCTTCAATCAGCAGATCCGCCTGCCGTGGCTCGCATGGCGCCACCGCGACGCGAAGTTTGTCTTCCCCGGGTTCCCGCCGTCGCCGCTGTTCGCTCTGGCCAAAAATCGCGTCCACTGGTACGTCCACGACCTGTTCTTGATAACCCGCCGCGCAGACCTTGGCCTGCGCGCCAAACTCTACATGGCCCCGCAGTTCGCCTTTGCGGTCAAGCGCCTCACGCATTTCCAGGTCAACTCGCAAAAGACCGCCGCCGAACTTGCCCCGTTCGTTACCAAAGATGCTGAAATTCGCCTTTATCGCCCGGCCGTCGCCAACGTCTTCAACCTGACCGTTGACGGCCGCGTCGAACGCCCCTCAAACCCGCGCCCGCTCAAGATCGTCACTCTGGGTACGGTTGAGCCGCGTAAAAACTACTCAGCCGGCCTGACCATTCTCGATGCGCTGGCAAAAGCTGGCCACCCAGCACAACTCCACATCGTCGGTCGCAAGGGCTGGGGCGCTGCCCAAGACGCCCTTAAAGACCACCCCAGCGTTGTAATCCACGGCTATCTCCCCACCGATCGCGTCAAAGCGCTGATCGAAGACGCCGACCTCTACCTGTGCACCTCCCACGACGAAGGGCTCGGCTTGCCGTTGCTGGAAGCCCAATACGCGGGCCTAGGCCTCATTGCCCCCGACAAAGCCGTTTTTCGCGAAGTGCTGGGGACGAGCGCAATTTTCATCGACCCGTCGGCGCCACAAGACGCTGCCGAGAAAATATCGGCACATCTGGCTCATCCCGGCTGGCGCGCCCGCTCCGCCGCCGCAGCGCTCGCCAATATTGCCCGCTGGAATGGCCTCGCCGCCAGCGACGCAACGCAAGTCCGCAAGATGTTCACACCCCACCCGATGCCACACCCTGCAGTATAATTACACATCGCTGCGAGGCCGATTGACCCGTTGCCAGAAAAAAGTGTTATAGCGGCACATCTGACGCGATTTGCGGCCGCGAACGCCCGGCAGCCGCGCGTCCCGACGCTTTGAGGGAGGCAGCCATATGCAGTTGATCAATCCGAACGGCCCGATCAGTGCCGCGGCGTCCAAATCCCGCCGCCTCGCTGGCATGCCCCGCCTAGCGCTGAGCCTTGCAACGCTCAGCCTCGCAGCGTGCAGCTTTGCAACGCTGTGTGCCGCTCCAGCCACCGCTGGCGACACCGCCATCGTGGCCCTCGTTGGCAATTGGAACGGCAGCGCCCAGGCGACGCTCGAAAGCGGCAAAACCGAAAGCATGCGGTGCAAAGGCTATTACACCGGCCAGGGCAGCGACGGCATGAACGTTGCTATCCGCTGCGCCAACGCCTCCAGCAAAATCGACCTGCGCGCATCGTTGACGTTTGCCAATGGCGCCGTATCGGGCAACTGGGAAGAACGAACCTATAATGCGGCCGGTAGCGTATCGGGCAAATCGACACCCAATAAAGTCAATCTCGCCATCACCGGCGGTGGTCTGACGGCGGCTATGGCCGTCTCGATCTCAGGTGCCAGCCATTCCGTCTCGATCTCGACTCAAGGCACCGGCCTCAAAGGTGTCAACATCAGCTTCAACCGCGGCTGATGATCCCAAGTTGTCGTGCAGAACCTTTGACTTGGGTCCTTCGTGTGGCGCGAAAGAAGCGCTAGACCTTGTTCGTCATTTGCTCGCAACATCCAAGGCGCATCAAACGTCCCTTGTTGCCAGCCCAAAACGGAGACCACGTTACGATGTCCATCCTGCGCACGACCCTGATCCTTGCCGCTTGCCTGACCATGACCACCGCAGCATTTGCTGGTAGTCGTCGCGGCGACGTTCGCGGCACCGACGTCGTCGTCGCCCAAAGCAAGTTTGGCAACGGCACTGTCACGGGTCCCGTTCGCATGACGAGCGTCGGCCGTCAGGTCCAGCTGCCGGGCGGCACGTGGGAACATTGCAAACGCAGCTGCTCCGAAACCCTGCGGGTCGCCACCGTCGACTTCTGGGAAGCCCAAAACGGCACGACGAACGAATGCGGCATCTTCGGCTGCCTGGAACTGCGGTTCCCCCGCTGACGCCCACTTCCCGCGGCGTGCTCCACGTTCTTCTCCCCCTGGGGAGAAGATGCCCGACAGGGCAGATGAGGGGTCCCTTCACTTCCCTTGACATTACCCGATGTACGGGTTCGTCCGCCGCTCAAGCCCGATCGTGCTGCCGGGTCCATGCCCGCACACGAACGCATAGGCGTCGTCCAGCACCATCAACTTCGTCTTGATCGCCTGGATCAACGCGTCGTGGTCACAATACGGGAAGTCCGTCCGCCCAATCGACGACCGGAAGATTACGTCCCCCACGATCAGGAATTTCTGCGCTTTATGCACGAACACGATCGACCCGGGCGAATGCCCCGGGCAGTGCAAAATTTCAAACGTCTGATCGCCGACCCGCACGGTATCGCCTTCATCGAGCCAATGGTCCGGCGCGACATTGCGCGCCGCGATGCCATAGCTGCGCCCTTGCGATTCCAGGTTATCCAGCAGGATCTTGTCGGCCCGGTGCGGCCCCTCGATCTTAACGCCAAGCCGCTCGCGCAACTCAGCCGCTCCCCCGGCATGATCAATATGCCCGTGCGTAATGAGGATCTTTTCCGGAATCATCCCGACCTTGGCAATCGCCGCCACGATCTTGTCGACGTCCCCGCCCGGATCAACAACCGCGCCGGCCATGCTGACATCGTCCCAGATCAACTGGCAATTCTGCTCGAACGGCGTCACCGGAACGATCGCAACCTTCAGCCCCGATTTTCGAACGGTCATCTTCGTCGTATCTGACGTGGTCATCGCAAGCCCTGGCCCTGTTGAGAAATCGCAAGCCTGCACTTAACGCAAGGACCAGAACCCAGCCAACACAAAACGCACAAACGAAAACGGGAGCGCAAGGCCCCCGTTTCAAACCGTCATAAAACCTGGGCGGCTTAAGCCGCAACGTGCTCATCGCCTGGATTGCGCAGAACGTAGCCGCGACCCCAGACGGTTTCGATGTAGTGATCGCCGCCGGTCGCCGCATGGAGCTTCTTGCGCAGCTTGCAGATAAACACGTCGATAATCTTGAGTTCGGGCTCGTCCATCCCGCCATACAGGTGGTTGAGGAACATTTCCTTCGTCAGCGTCGTGCCCTTGCGCAGCGAAAGCAGCTCAAGCATCTGATATTCTTTACCCGTTAGATGCACGCGCTGGCCGTTGACCTCAACCGTCTTCGTGTCGAGGTTGACGCGCAGGTCGCCGGTTTCGATGACCGACTGCGAGTGCCCCTTCGACCGCCGGACGATGGCGTGAATGCGGGCCACAAGCTCGTCCTTATGGAACGGCTTTGTCATGTAATCGTCGGCACCAAAGCCGAGGCCCCGCACCTTGTCTTCGATCTGCGCCAGCCCCGACAGGATCAGGATCGGCGTCTGCACCTTGCTGACACGCAGGGTCTTCAAGACTTCGTACCCGCTCATATCGGGTAGGTTGAGATCAAGCAGAATGATATCGTAGTCGTAGAGCTTGCCGAGATCGACGCCCTCTTCCCCGAGGTCAGTCGTATAACAATTAAACCCTTCCGACTGAAGCATCAGTTCGATGCTCTGCGCCGTCGCGCTGTCGTCTTCAATTAGTAGGACCCGCATCGCCTTATTCCCTGTTCGCCGTCTCGACGTCTGGACCGCCGCTCCAAACTTTCCAAATCACGATACGCGTGGCCCTAACTCGAATTAAGAAATACGCTTCAAAAGTTAACAAACCCTAATTTTGTCTTGCGCGAAACACGAATTCGAAACGAAATCAGCTAACAAGCCACCGAGTTGCACACTCACGACAACACATCGCTTGCGGCCATGATTGAACAAAGCCGCACGCAGACTGATCCTGCCAGACGCTTGAAAAGTGCCCCCGCTTCGAAGCCGCGAACCCCCGCTCGCGCCACCGAATCGAGCATTAACAGAATTCGCGCCCGCTCCCTAGGGCAACGGCGGCTTTTTTGTGGCGTAGTGGGGCAATCCGATCACGCACAACGCATTTCGTTTGGGTTTACTGCAGCTTAAGGACAGTGTGCAAAGATGAAAAGTGAGATATACTCATTCGGCAAGTTGGATTGACACGCATAAGCAGCGCGCCAGTCCCTCGCGCAGTTGCGGACCGTCGTCGCGGGTTGATGCTCATGTTTGGGATGCACGCGCACGCAGCGTTTCCCGCAGTTTGAATTTGTATGGGGTATCGAGCTATGAAAGCCAGAGAAGCCGCGCTTCGCACCAAACGTTTTGAAGCCGACGAGAACTCGAGAAAAGTAGCAAACCTCGAGTCGATGATTGCTGACTTTAATTCCATGGCCGCCGATTTGGATCGCCAGATCCAAGCCGAAGAAGACCGGACTGGCATCAAAGACCCGGCTCACTTTGCCTATTCGACCTTCGCCAAATCGGCAACGCACCGCCGCAACAACCTGCGCGCATCGGCTGCCGAATTGACCGCGAAGCTCGATGCCGCCTTGAAAACGCGCGATACCGCTGTCGAACAGCTCTCGGAAATCACGACATCCTCGGCCGCCCGCACGAACAACCGCAGCCGCCGCCGTCCAGGGAGCCCCGGCTCCTCGCTGTTGCGTTAACAACTCGCAACTAGATCACGAAACGATACAAGATCGGTCGCCGTAGATGTCCGTCTGCGGCGATCTGTGTTCATACCGTTGTTGAGCCCGCGACTTTTTCGTCGATGCGTCTCCCCCCGGTTGCCATGTTATGGTCATGCTGCTTTGCGAAACGCAGCAGCGGAGGACGGCAGCGGGTGATGAAACGGGCGAACCAGTCGCGTCAATCGAGGCTCGCGTTAAGCGCCTTGGCGTTAAGCGCCTTGGCGTTAAGCGCCTTGGCGTTAAGCGCAATCGGCGCGCTGACCGGTTGCAGCTCCACCGGCTCTGATATGCTCAAAGGTTCAGACCTTTTGAAAGCGCCAGCCGGATTGGCAGCGTCGGGCGCTCAAGCCGTCGCCGGCATGCAATTGCCAAAACTCGAAGTGCCCAACATCGAAGTGCCCAAATTGGAAGGTCCACCGGTCGGATCACCAATTGAAATCTACACACGCATCGGTCGCGGCGCAGGAATCTGCTGGTTTGGCCCGCACGGGGAACTCAAGCCGAACTATATCTTCCACGCTGAAGCGGCCCCCGAAAGCCGTGGCGGCCAATCCGAAATCATCATTCACGAAAAAGACCTGCGGATGCCGAACCCGCGTGGAAATCGCGCCTTTAGGGTCCAGATCATCCCGAACGGCGAAAACGCAACGGTCGAGATCGAAAACATCCGCTTCCCCATCGAAACCGGCCAGCGCATGACCGCAGATGTGAACCGCTGGGCGCGCGACGATCTAACCTGCCACGAAACCGCCCACACCAAAGGCTGGGACGCAAATGCAGCCCCCGCCCCGGCTGCGCCCCCGCCGCCCAAATCGGCCAAAACCCGCGAACGCAAAACCTGACCGCGCCGCTTCCGCGACGCGACCGGCAGCGCGCCAAGGTTCTCAGGGAACTGGCAAGCCTTTAACGCTGTTAAGCGCCAAAGCAAGCCCGGCCCGACACGCCTACTCGCGGTAATCTTGGATCCGCGTTGCGCGCAAACCCGGCAGGCCGTGCTTGTCGATTGAACGCTGCCATGACAAAAACTCGTCGACCGTCAGCGTGTAGCGCTCGCAGGCCTCTTCGATGGACAGCAGCCCGCCACGAACGGCAGCGACCACTTCGGCCTTGCGGCGAATCACCCAGCGTTTGGTGTCGCGGGGCGGCAGATCGGCCACGGTTAGCGGACTGCCATCGGGCCCGATAACATAGCGCACGCGCGCTCTCATGTGATGTTCGGTCATCATACTCTTACTCTTTTACAGACCACAAACCCTGTTATACGCGCAGGGCCTTAAAGGGCGGCTAAGGTGTTGCGTAAAGGCGAGCTAAAGTGATGTTCTAATTCATGCTTTTCGTAGCGTTAGCCTTGACGCATGCCCCAGTCTGACACAATTCACCAGCCTTGACGACGTTAACCTTCAAACACCGTGCCAGTCACCGGTACTAAGCGACTGTGGCTGCAATATATTTTACGGTTGAATGAGTATCAATCCAGTCCGGTCCACCGGCACTGCAAATCCGCCATTTTCGCGTGATCCACCACCATAAGAGCGGCGCAGTCGCACACCGCCTTGCATCGGGCAGCCGTTCGCCCCTACATGATGTGTTCAAACACCGCGCAATATTTGATGAATGGCCCGAAGCGGGCAACAGACCGAGATGACCCTGACCAACGCACCTCTATCTAGCGGCACGCCCGCCAAAACCCGCGTCGTGGTCGCCATGTCCGGCGGCGTCGACAGCTCGGTGGCGGCTGCCATGCTCGTGCGCGAGGGCTACGACGTCATCGGCGTCACGCTGCAGCTATACGATCACGGCAGCGCGACCGGCCGCAAAGGCAGCTGCTGCGCCGGTCAGGATATCCACGACGCCCGCCGCGTCGCCGAAACCTTGGGTATCCCCCATTACGTCCTCGACTACGAAAAGCGCTTCAAGGATCAGGTCATCAACGCGTTCGCCGACAGCTATGTCGCTGGCGAAACGCCGATTCCCTGCGTCACCTGCAACAGCCAGATCAAATTCACCGACCTGCTGGAAACCGCCAAAGACCTCGGCGCGACGGCATTGGCCACCGGTCACTACATCCAGCGCACCGACGGCCCCAACGGTCCGGAACTGCGCCGCGCCGTCGACGCCTCGCGCGACCAGAGCTATTTCCTGTTTGCCACCACGCGCGAACAGCTCAAGCAGCTGTGGTTCCCACTTGGTGGCATGCCCAAGTCCGACGTCCGCAAGCTCGCCCATGAGTTTGGCCTGACGAACGCCGAAAAGGCCGACAGTCAGGACATCTGCTTCGTGCCGTCGGGCAAATACTCCGACATGATCGAGCGGCTGAAACCCGGCGCGCGGCACCCAGGCCGCATCGTCCATGTCGACGGTCGGGTGCTGGGCCACCACGAAGGCATCATCAACTACACCGTCGGGCAGCGGCGGGGCCTCAAAATCCCGGCAGCCGAACCACTCTACGTCATCCGCATCAACGCGGTCACTCACGAAGTTGTGGTTGGCCCCCGCGACGCGTTGCGCACCCGCACGCTCGAACTGCGCGCTTTCAACTGGCTACTTAGCGATACCCTGCCCATCACGCCTGAGGCGGGCCTCCCCGTCCACGCCCGCGTGCGCTCGACCCAGTCGCCCAAACCCGCTGCCCTCTTCATCGACGAAAACGGCAACGCCCGCGTGACCCTGTTTGCGAGTGAAGATGGCGTTTCGGCAGGCCAAGCCTGCGTCCTTTACGAAGACGATCAGCCCCACACCCGCATCCTCGGCGGCGGCACCATCGCCCGCACCGTGCAGGACAATCCCTACCTATCCGGCCAAGCACCCGCGCAGCCGTATGAAAACAGTGCGGCCCAGCGCACCGCGCCGCCCCCGCCGCGTGCTCGCTGACAGCACGACCGGTCAATCATAAAGAGGAGCCCTGTTCATGGGATCATTCACTCGTTCACACGAAGAGTCGAAATCGCCGTTCGCACGCGCCCTCGCCGTTATCGGTGGCAAGGCCGTTCAGATGGACGAGGAGGCCGTCCGGACCGCGTATCGTCGATGGGCACCGATCTACGACATCACATTCGGTCGCATTTCAACGGTTGGCCGCCGCCATGCCGTCGCACTCGTCAATCAAAGCAGCGGTCGCGTTCTGGAAGTCGGCGTCGGCACCGGCCTGTCGCTGCCTCAATACGGTCGCCACTTGGAAATCACCGGCATCGACCTCGCGCCAGAAATGCTCGAAAAAGCCCGCGAGCGGGTCGCGGCCAATAATCTCGATCACGTCGTCGGCCTCCACGAAATGGACGCTGAAAAGCTGGCCTTTCCCGACGCATCGTTTGACACCGTCGTTGCCATGTACGTGATGACGGTCGTCCCCAATCCCGAAGCCGTCATGCGTGAACTGGCCCGCGTCGTAAAGCCCGGCGGCCAGGTTCTGCTCGTCAACCATTTCAGCCAACAAGGCGGCGTGCGCGGCTTCATCGAGCGGCGGATGGCCCCATTCGGTGCGCGTCTGGGCTGGCACCCCGTGTTCGACGTCTCGCGCGTCCTGGTCCGCGACGACCTCGAATTGAAAGACCGCAAGTCTCTCCGCCCGTTCGGCATTTTTACGATGCTCCGCTTAGAACGCCGCTGAGCCACCTGGTCGCCCGGGACCAGCGGCGAACCCCACGCGGGGGCGTTTGGGTGGCGGCCTGCTGCGATTCACGTCTTCGCTGATGAGCGCTCGGGTAGACACCATTGGGCAATCCGCTATCAAACAACGCACGCATCTTCCCAAAGGTGCGCCGATCCTGTTTCACACGACCAGCAATCGAGCGCCGTCCATGACCGCCACGCCTCCCGTCGTCCGTTTCGCCCCCTCGCCCACGGGTTACCTCCATATCGGCGGCGCACGCACGGCACTGTTCAACTGGCTCTATGCCAAAGGCCGCGACGGCCAGTTCCTGCTGCGCATCGAAGACACCGACCGCGAGCGCAACAACCCACAAGCGGTCGCCGCCATCATCGACGGCCTCACCTGGCTCGAACTCGACTGGAACGGCGACCCCGTCTCACAGTTCGCACGTGCCGCCCGCCACCGCGAAGTTGCCGAAAGCATGCTGACGGCCGGCACCGCCTACAAGTGCTTCCTCACCAAAGACGAACTCGACGCCATGCGCGCAGTCGCCGAAACCGAAAAACGCGCCCCCGCCGTCCACAGCCCCTGGCGCGACCGCTCCCCCGCCGACGCCCCGAAAGACGCCCCCTATGCCATCCGCCTCAAAGCCCCTCAGGACGGCGAAACCGTCATCGACGACGCCGTGCAAGGCCGCGTCGTATTCCCCAACAAAGACCTCGACGACCTCATCATCCTGCGGTCCGATGGCAACCCGACCTACAATCTCGCCGTCGTCGTCGACGACCACGACATGGCCATCACCCACGTCGTGCGCGGTGTCGACCACCTGACCAACGCCGCCCGTCAGGCCCAGATCTACGCAGCCAACGGCTGGACCATCCCGAAGTTTGCGCATGTCCCGCTGATCCACGGCGCGGACGGCGCGAAACTCTCAAAGCGTCATGGCGCACTCGGCATCGAAGCCTATCGGGCCATGGGCTACCTGCCAGCCGCCCTGCGCAATTACCTCGTTCGCTTAGGCTGGAGCCACGGCGACGACGAAGTGATTTCGACGCCCCAACTCATCGAATGGTTCGATCTGCCAGCCATCGGCCGCTCGGCTGCCCGCATGGACCTGAAGAAACTCGAAGACTTGAACGCCCAGTACATTCGCGCGGCAACCAACGACGAACTCCTGCGCCGGTCGCGCGAACTCCTCGAACTCTACAGCAGCGACTTTGCGGCCCTTGCTGCCGAGCACGAGGCCAAGGTCATGCGCGGCGACGTTGTCCTTGCCCGTGACGTCCTTGCCATGCTGCCCGGCGTCCCCGACGGCAAAGCCCTCGCTGAACGCTTCAATGCCGTCGGCTGGGACCAGTTCGCAGCCGCCATCCCCGGCCTGAAGGAACGCGCCAAAACCCTCCCCGATCTCATCGACGGCGCACTGTTCCTCGTGACGCCGCGCCCGCTCAAGCTCGATGACAAAGCCGCCAAGCTGCTTGACGCCGACGCCACGGCCGCCATCGCAGCCCTGATCCCCAAGTTCGAAGCCTCACCCGACTGGACCGCAACCGCCCTTGAGGCCATCGTCCGCGACCACGCTGAATCAACCGGCGCCAAACTCGGCAAAGTCGCCCAGCCGCTCCGCGCCGCCCTGACCGGCCGCGCCGTCTCCCCGCCAGTGTTCGACGTTATGGCCGTCCTCGGTCGCACCGAAGCCCTCGCCCGCCTGAGCGACCACGCCAGCTGACAAAAAACACAACCCACCCGCTGTTTCCCCGGACAGTGCGCAGCACTGATCCGGGGTCTTTACCGCTATCAGAATGATAAAGACCCCGGATCGGGATAGCATGCTGCGCGCGCAATCCCGTCCGGGGAAACAGCATGGAATTGGTTTCCAAAGGCCTCAGGCCTTTGGCGGAGGTCTGGAGGCAGCGCCTCCAATCTTCCTCTCAACCAGCCCGAACCCGCGCCCGGCAATCATCGAGCACATCGGCCAACGTCGTCTCAAACCTAATCTGCGGCATCCACCTCAACACCCGTTGAGCCAGCGCCGCATCCCCAACATAGCGCGGCGTCTCGCTGGGCCGCATCCGCGCCGGATCGGGTTCGACCGCAATCGGCACGGCACTCAAGGCCAACAGCTGATCGAGCACGTCGCGCATACGTCGCGGCACGCCGGACGCCACGTTGAAGATCGTCCCAGGCCCTAATTCGTCCGACTTGGCAACAGCGAGCGCATAAGCTGTCGCCACATCCCGCACATCGAGAAAATCGCGCTCGGCATCCAGATTGCCAACCCGCACCACCGGCGGCTGTAAACCAGCCTCGATGCGTGCGATCTGCAGCGCGAAGTTAGGGATGGCAAAATCGCCCGTCTGTCCCCGCCCGGTATGGTTGAACGGTCGCAGCCGGATCGACCGCAGCCCGCGCCCAAGTAACGCCCCGATCGCCAGATCCCCGGCAGCCTTCGTCACCTCATAAACGCTCGATGGCGCGAGCAACGCGGTCTCATCCAGCACCCGGCCAGTCCGCGCCGTGGCTCCATAAACCTGCCCCGTTCCGACATTGACGAGCACACACCCCGGCGCACGATCAAGTAACGCATGCGCCAGATTGAGCGTGCCAAACAGATGGATCTGCCACGCGAGCGCTTCCTGCGCGTTCGCCGCAGCCGTTGCGGCCAATCCAGCCAGATGCACCACATGCGTTGGCGCGACATCGCCGATCATTGCCGCAACGGCGGATTGATCCGCAACATCGAGCGCGGCGACGGCACCGATGCGGGGATGGTCGCTGGCCTTCAGTGCCGTTGGAAAAACGGCCACCCTCCCGGGCAGCCGCCGCAACGCCTCCACCGCATAGGGCCCCACGAACCCGGCTGCCCCCGTGACCAGAATGCGCAAATCTGCCTGGGCGCTCATGGGCTCACAGGTGCTCGTGCTTCTTGAGACGGTCGATATCGGCGTCGACCATTTCGGCCACCAATTGCTCCAGGCTCGTGGTCGCTTCCCAGCCGAGCTTGGCCTTGGCTTTGGCCGCGTTCCCGTGCAGCAGTTCAACCTCGGCTGGCCGCATGAACCGCTGATCAATCACGATATGGTCGTCGGGCTTGAGCCCGGCATAGGCGAACGCAAGGTGGCAGAATTCACGGACCGGCACCGTGCGACCGGTCGCGACCACGTAATCGTCGGCCGTTTCCTGCTGCAACATCAGCCACATGGCTTCAACGTAGTCGCGCGCATGGCCCCAGTCGCGCTTGGCGTCCATATTGCCCAGCGAGATTGTGTCCTGCATCCCGAGCTTGATGCGCGCGACACCGTCGGTGATCTTACGCGTCACAAACTCGATCCCGCGCAGCGGCGATTCATGGTTGAATAAGATGCCCGACGAGCAATGCATTCCAAAGCTCTCGCGATAGTTGACGGTCATCCAGTGACCATACAGTTTCGCGGCAGCATACGGCGAACGCGGATAGAACGGCGTCATCTCGGACTGAAACGGCTCTTGCACCATGCCATACATTTCCGACGACGACGCCTGATAGAAGCGCGCCTTGGGGCACACGATGCGGGTCGCTTCGAGCATGTTGGTAACGCCCATGCCCGTCGACATGCCCGTGAGATATGGCTGCTGCCACGACGATTTCACGAACGACTGGGCAGCAAGATTATAGATTTCAGCCGGTTCGACCGTCTGCAGAATCCGAATGAGGCTGGCGAGGTCGGTCAGATTACCATCGTGCAGCATGACCTGATCGGCAACACCGATCCACTTGAGGCGCGTCCCAACAACGTCAGCCGACGCGCTGCGCCGCAGCAGGCCGTGAACCTCATAACCCTTCGACAGCAACAGTTTCGACAAGTAGGCCCCGTCTTGGCCTGTGATACCGGTAATGAACGCTCGCTTTTGTGTCATGGGTCCGTCGATCCAACTCTTCTAGGTCTTGAATGGCGCTTACGTCATGCCATTGGAGTGCTGCGGGAAAAAGGTTGCGATCCCATCGCTCCGGCAAGACGCATATCAAAATATCGAGCGTATACATATCTCGCATGACTGTTCTGACTCTGCGATGACCCAATCGTTCCAATTGAACCAGTCGCAATGCAGCACAAAGCATGGCGCAACCGCTGTGCCAGCTGATTTCAGTTTCGATCCTCCAATCGGCCCGCCAGCCGTGGCGTGGATGCCGCACACCCAGCAGGACCACGGCGGTATATCAACGCACTGCATCCAGACAGACCCACGACGATTATGGCGTGGTCGTCAGAAGCGGTCTACCAGATGTGCCAGTGAACGTTGCCGGGATCGACTCCGAAATGACCAAGCCGAAGGCCGTAATGTCTTTTTTACACACGCAGATCTGGCAGCGGCTGCCGCGCGGCTTGCGGCGTTCGGCGTTATTTGCAGCAACCGCGCGCGCCGCACCAAAGCCATCCCCGGATGCCCGCCCGGCTCACCCTGTCATCGTCGTCGGCGCGTTGCGAACCGCCTCCGGTCTCGGCCAGTCCGCCCGCCTCTGCTACGACGCTCTCGATCAAGCTGGCATCCCCGTCATGGGCATAGATGTGACCCGCCTGTTGGGCGAGGTTGAGGATATGCCGGACTACCCATTCCGCGACGGCAGCGCATGCGTTGGTGCCGGCACGCTGATCGTCCACGTCAATGCGCCGACGTTTCCCCTCGCCATGTTCAGCCTGGGACAAAAACTGATTGAGCACAAATATGTCGTCGGCTGCTGGGCCTGGGAACTCCCCGATGCCCCCCCCGACTGGAAGCACGGCGTGCCCTTCGTCCATGAGATCTGGACCCCGAGCGCGTTCACAGCCGCTTCCATCGCCCCGATCGCGGGCAATCGCCCCGTTCCCGTCGTGCCCTATTCCATCGCCCTGGGACAACACCCCAAACCCCGCGCACCCCGCCAAGCCGGCACCCCGTTCACCGTCGTGACCATCTTCAACGTAGCATCCAGCTTTGCCCGCAAAAACCCGTGCGCGGCGATCCAAGCCTTCCGCTTGGCCTTCGGCGACGCCGCCGATGCCCACCTCATTGTCAAGATCGCAAACACGCAAGCCTTCCCCAAAAGCCGCGCCCTGATCGAAAAAGCCGCCGGCAACGCCCCCAACATCACCATCATCGACCGCACATTCAATGCGTTAGAAATCGCCCTGCTCTATGCTCAAGCCGACGCGCTGATCTCCCTCCATCGCTCCGAGGGTTTCGGCCTGACCATCGCCGAGGCCATGCTTTACGGCATCCCAACTGTTGCCACGGGTTGGTCGGGCAACGTGGATTTTCTGACCCCCCAAACCGGCATCAGCGTTCCCTACACCTTGATCCCGGCCACCGACCCCCAGGGCGGCTACCAATATCCTGGTATGAACTGGGCGCAACCCGATATACCCGCCGCAGCCGCAGGCTTGCGCTATCTCTATGAGCACCCCGTTGAAGCGACCCGCCTCGGCGAATCCGCCGCCCGGTTCGCCCACGCCGCCTGGAGCCCCGCGCTGTATGTCGAAACCGTCCGCCGCCAATTGGGGCTGTAAATGAGCGTTCAAGATGAGCCAACAGCCACAAGCGCACCCGCATCTCACGTGCTCGCGATCACCACATTGCGCAAAATCGGGTACACCTGGGTATCCCAGCGCTTACCGCTGAACACGCCGTAATGGCCCACCCCCGCCTGCATGTGATGGCGCTTCATGAAGGGGCGCAACCCGCTGCACAGATCGTGGGCCGACGACGTCTGGCCCAGCGCGCAAATGTCGTCGCGCTCCCCTTCGACGGTCAGCAGTGCGGTCTTTGTGATCGCCCCGCAGTTGATTTTCTGCCCTTCATAGGTCAGCGTCCCCGCAGCCAGCCGCGCTTCCTGGAAAATCCATTGCACGGTTTCCAGATAGAATTCCGCTGGCAGATCGAGCACTGCGAAATACTCGTCGTAAAAATCCTTGATCGCCTGCGCTTTGTCGTCTTCGCCCGCCACCACATGATCGTAAAGATCGGTGTGGGCCTTGATATGCCGCTTCATGTTCATTGCCATGAAAGCGGTGAGCTGAATGAACCCCGGATAGACTTTGCGTTGCGCGCCCTTGTAGCGCCACGGCACGGTCGCGATCAGATTGCGCTCAAACCACCCGATCGGCTTACCGGTCGCCAATTTGTTGACTTCGGTCGGGTTGATCCGCGTATCGACCGGCCCCGCCATCAGCGTCATGCTGGCGGGCTTGGCTGGATTTCCCCGCTCGGCCATCACAGCAACAGCCGCCAGCGTCTGCACGCACGGTTGGCAGACGGCAACCACATGCGATCGCGGCCCCAGCGCTTCCATGAAGCGGATCAGATACGTGACGTAATCGTCGAACCCGAATTTACCCGCGCTGAGGGGAACATCGCGCGCATTATGCCAATCCGTGATGTAGACATCGTGATCGCGCAATAGCGTCGTCACCGTCGCCCGCAGCAGCGTCGCAAAATGCCCCGATAGCGGCGCAACCACCAAAACCTTGGGCTGGGCCAGACTGGCATCTTTGCGAAACCGCAGCAGCGTTCCGAAAGGCAGTTCGAGGATCTTTTCTTCGCTGACGGCAACCTCATCGTTGCCGCACGAGACCGATCTGATTTGATAATCCGGCCGATCATGAATGAGCCCTGCCCGCTCGATCAACTGATACGCGGCCGTCGCGTGACGCAAAGAAACCGGCTTATGCCAATTCGCCGCCTGGATCGAAGCCAGCGCCATCCGCGCCAGATGGCGCGTCGGGCTTAGCAGGTCCGATTGAGCCTGATATGCAAGATACATCATGAAGGCACGGCTCCCGGGAAACCGGATTCAGCGCGCCGCATATGCGACCGCCTGCGGTTTACTGTTCAATGAGATTGCACTGCGTGATGCTGCACTGCAAAGTGTATTCTCGCCGCACGCTTAAAGATGGTCCGAACTGAGGAGACATCGAGACATGCCCAACACGACGCTCACCATCTCAAGCAAAAACTATTCGTCCTGGTCGCTGCGGGGCTGGTTGCTGTGCGCCATGTCCGGCATTCCCTTCGAGGAAGTCCCACTTGCGTTGGACGATCCCGCCGCCCGCGCCGAACTCCTGCTGCTCTCACCGTCCTTCCTCGTACCATGTTTGCGCCACGAGGGCTGCGATGTCTGGGATACGCTGGCGATCGCTGAATACCTCCATGAGCAGAACCCTCAGTGCGGCCTCCTGCCAGCCGACCGCGTTGCCCGTTCGCGCTGCCGCTCGGTCAGCGGCGAAATGCATTCAGGTTTTTATAATCTGCGCTCGGCCCTGCCCATGAACCTCAAGGCCCACTACCCCGGCTTCAAAGTCTGGTCGGGTGCGCAAGCCGACATCGCCCGCGTCGTCGAAATCTGGCGCATGTGCTTGGCCGACAGCGGCGGCCCGTTCCTGTTCGGCAAACCCTCCATGGCCGACGCCATGTACGCACCCGTCTGCACCCGCTTCAAAACCTACGACGTGAAACTCGACCCCGTTGCTCAGCAATACTGCGACACCATTCTGGCCTGGCCCTTCTTGCAGCAATGGACTGAAGCAGCACGCCTCGAGCCCGACGACATCGACGAACTCGACGCTGAATTCTGATTTACGCCAAACGTTTGCAAAAAATCGTCTTAGACGAAGAAGGCGAAAAGCTAAGAATTTCTTCTTGGTTTGAGTTTCACAATACCAAGCTCCAATTGTCCTCAGAGCTAACGCAACTGAGGAAACCACCATGTTGAACACATTGCGACGTGCAACGACAACCGCCATCATTGCATTGACATGGGCAGGCCTTGCCCTGCCCGCCCTTGCTCAAACGAATCTACTGAACGTCTCCTACGACCCAACCCGCGAATTCTACCAGGACTACAACGCCGTCTTCGCCAAACATTGGCAGACCAAAACCGGCGAAACCGTAAAGTTTAGCCAGTCCCACGGCGGCTCCGGTAAGCAAGCCCGGTCGGTTCAAGACGGTCTGGCCGCTGACGTGGTCACGCTTGCCCTGGCTGGCGATATCGACGCGCTGGTGAAACCCGGCTTGGTCTCCCCTGATTGGATCAAACGGCTTCCTAACAATTCCGCACCCTACACCTCGACGATTGTTTTTCTCGTTCGCGCCGGCAATCCCAAAGGCATCAAAGATTGGGGCGATTTGATCAAGCCCGGCGTCGAATTGATTTCACCCAATCCAAAGACCTCCGGCGGCGCGCGCTGGAATTACCTTGCAGCATATGGATATGCCAAACAACTGCCGGGCGGCACCGACGCCACGGCTAAAGACTTCGTCAAGGCACTCTTCAGGAATGTCAAAGTCCTGGATACTGGCGCGCGCGGGGCCACAACAACGTTCGCAGAACGCGGCATCGGCGATGCGCTCATTACCTGGGAAAACGAAGCTCATCTATCGCTGAAAGAATTGGGCACCGGCAGATTCGAGATTATCACGCCGTCCATTTCAATCTTGGCCGAGCCTTCGGTCAGCGTTGTCGACAAGAACGTCGACAAGAACAACACCCGCAAACTGGCAACGGCCTATCTCGAATACCTCTACACGCCCCAAGCCCAAGCCATTGTTGCAAAGCACTTCTATCGCCCGCGCGACGAGGCAGCCGCAAAGACTGCCACTGTAAAACTCGCTGATTTGAAGCTGTTTACCATCGACGAGCAGTTCGGCGGCTGGTCAAAAGCCCATGACATTCACTTCGCCGACGGCGCCATCTTCGATCAGATCATCCAAAGACAACCCCAAACCCGCCGACCCTAACGGCCAGACGCAATGGTCTGGCCGTTGATTATGCCGACGGTACCCGCATCCGATGCACGTGCATCACAGCCACGCCGAACACGACGGCTGCAAACCCTTGATGCGCGATCCCAAGCTCAATCGGCACGGCCGCCAGCACGGTCCAGATCCCCAACCCCATCTGTGCCAAGCATCCGCCCGCAAGCAGCATCGCCGAAACGACGACCCGCTCATCGTCCGCCGTCCGCACCACCCGCATCGCATGCCAGACCGCGAGTGCCACGATGACATAAGCAGCCATCCGGTGATTGAACTGCACCGTCGCCATGTTTTCGGTCAGGTTCAGATACCACGGCTCCAGCCGCAAAAATCCGTCGGGAATGAATTTCCCATCCATCGACGGCCAGGTATTAAACGCCCGCCCCGCCTTTAAGCCTGCCACAAACCCGCCAATCGCGACCTGCGAAAACACCAGAACCGCCAGGACGGTGGCCCACGTCCGGTCGGCGGACCCAACGGTCTGCAGACGTGCCTCGCGGCGGTCGGGTGACAGATCGAGAATGAGCCAAACCACCGCCCCAAGGATCAGAAACGCGATCGAGAGATGCAGCGCGAGCCGATACTGACTGACATCAATCCGTTCAGATAACCCCGAAGACACCATGTACCAACCAACGCCGCCCTGTACCGCGCCGAGCGCGAGCACGCCCGCGAGCTTGGGAGCCAGGCCTAAAGGAAACGCGCCACGCGCCCAGAACCAGACAAACGGCACCGCAAAAACGATCCCGATAAACCGCCCGAGGAACCGGTGCGCCCATTCCCACCAGAAGATCACCTTGAAGGCGTCGAGCGACATGCCCTTGTTAACGATGGCATATTCCGGAATGGTCTTATATTTGGCGAACGCCGCCTGCCAATCTGCGTCCGATAGCGGCGGGATCGCCCCCAGCAGCGGTTGCCACTCCGTGATCGACAACCCGCTGTCGGTCAGCCGCGTTGCGCCGCCAACGATAATCATAGCGAACACGAGACCTGCGACCACCGCAAGCCAAACGCGAACGGCGCGCGTATCAGGTTGGAGTTCGGCGGCGCGGCGATGCGAAACTGGACGTGACAGGGTCATTCGTGATCTCAGTTGAAACAACTAACTCCATTACGGTCGCAAACGCGAACCGATCAATGCGGCGATCAATCCCAACCCGACACTCCGGAGCCAGACACGCCTATGCCGATCCGCACACGAAAACTCCTGGGCACCATTGCGCTGCTGATCTTCATTTTCGTTTACGCTTTGCTGGCAATGCTGGCAGCCGTCGTGTTGCAGGTGCGCGGTCTAAACCCTCTGGTTGAACTGGCCTATTACGCCATCGCAGGGCTGCTGTGGGTTCCCCCCGCCGCCCTCATCATCAGCTGGATGTCCAAATCCCCCAAAGCATCCACCTGAGCCGCAGCTATATGGGCCTCACGCCCTAACCGCGCGACACCGCATTCCACAGCGCGAACGGCGCACCCGACAGCATCACCTTCGTGTACCGCACATCCTGGTAGTCGCCGTTCAGTGAAAACCGTGGCAACGCGGTCATCTCGCGCGCATGCCGGTGCGAAATCAGCCCCTTGCGCGTCGTCACGGCCGTCATCAGGCCCAACCGCTCGGCCATCTCGAATTCGCGCGGCCCTGCACTTTTGGGACACCCATACGGGTAACTGAAGTGCCGACACTGTCGCCCGAGTTCCTGCTCGATCCGCGCGACACTCCCTGAAATTTCAGCTTCAGCGTCGCCTGCCGCCAGCTTGGCCAGAGCCATATGCTGTTTGGTATGCGCCCCAATCGTGAGCAATGGATCGCGGACAAGGTCCCGCAACTCGTCCCAATTCATGACAAGGTCTGCGCACAACCGCGACGCATCGTACCCGATCGACTGCGCCAGTTCGGCCACGACAAGGCGTGCCCGGTCCTCCGGCAACCGCCGCAGCCACCAATAGATGATGTCGTAAGCAACGCCCTTTTCAGCAGCCGTTTGAGTCGTAAAGTGGCGCATCTCGCCGTCCATCAGGACAGTCACGTGGGGGGCGCGCGCAACCGCTGCCTCCAACACGAGCCACCACAAATCTCCCGTCCCGTCGGCATAATCCGACGCCACATAGATTGCGAACGGCACATTGTTGCGCTTGAAGACCGGATAAGCAAAATCCTTGTTGTCCTTGTAGCCGTCATCCAGCGTGAAAACAGCGAACGGCGCTTGGTCACGCCCAGCCGCCAGCCGCCCCGGCACGTCGTCGAGCCCGATCATATCGAACCCGGCCTCTTGCACTTGATGGATCACATTTTCAAGGAAAGCTGGCGTGACTTTCAAGATCCGGTTGGGCTCAAAGTCAGCTGGCTGCTCGGGCCGCACATGGTGCAGCATGAAGATGACACCCAGACCGCGCGTCCACGGTGCCAGCAAACCATCTGCCCCCACGAAATGGGCAGCTGCCAGCGCCGCTTTCACCAGTTTTGTGCCGTGACGATCCATCGTACCCGCAAATCGCAAGAAGCCGTGTCGGCGACCGCTGCCACGCCGCAAAACCCATGCCAGACCACAGCGTGCTTGGGTTCTGCGGGGCAACACACACCAGCGCGAGTGAACACCCGATTGCGTTAATAAATCGCGCCACCCCAGCGCGACGCGGACGTTTTGCGAAACACGCAAGTCTTACGAGGGTGGACCGACCCCCCCCTCGCGAAGTTGCATCCGCCTCAGACCGGCAGAGCCCCGCGTCCCAGGCCTTGTGCCCCGCGCAGACGGCGCTGAACGAGATCGCGCGAGGCGTCGTCACGCTCCATGCGGATGATTTCGATGTCCGCCACTTCAAACCCTAAGAACGTGTCACCGGGATCGCGCAGCACCGTCGGCGAGTTGGCCGCGACCACGACCCCGCAATCGCAACGCCCCTGGATGGTCTCAAACAAATGCCGCACGCTGTCATGCTCGCCCACGATCACAATATGGGCATAGGCCTCATCGAGCGCATCGAGCACCAGATTGAGCTGATCGGGATCTATATCCGTTGCCGCTTCGCCAAGGTGCGCACCCGACGCAATAAAATGGCATTCGGTGTCGGGAATGCACCCGATCACGTTTTCAAACGTCGCCTCGCCCGAAATCAATTCCGCAAGCCCCGGCGCCGCGTCAAGTCCGGCGGAACGGGCAACCTGTACCGCGCCGTACGTCCACTCCACTAAAATGACCGGCTGGCCGGCATGCGCTAGGCCTTTGGCAAGAGCGAGCGCGACCTCGCTTGCGTCCACCGCCCCGGTTTCGCCCGCAACCAAAGTCCGAAACCCGCCACGCTCCGGCGTACGGTCAACGATGTGGGCCAGCAAAGCGTCGTTGGTCCCAAACACGAGGCCCTGCCCGGCAGTCGCTTGGAGCGGCTTGGCGGCAGCCTCCGTCGAAGCCGATGGCCCAGGTCGCGCATCTGCTTGGCTCGAACCAAGCGACGGCGCGAAATCCGGAACCAGCCGATCAGCCGCAGCCGTGACCGCCCCGCCCGACGCCATCACCGGTTCGACGATCGGGCCGACCATATCGCCCTTGCGCGAACGCATGTCACGTTTGGCCCCGCCTTGCGGCAAAGCCCCGCCCGGCGTGCGCGCACCAGACGCGACGGCCTTCAACACCACCAGAGCCAAACCGATCAAAAACGCTGCCAGTGCCGCAATAGCCGTCAAAGCACCCTTCTTGGGAAACACGGCCACACTTGAGGCATAGGCTGGCGACAATACCTTCGCTTCGACAGGTACGGCTTTGCTTTCGGCCCGCGTGCGGTTGACGTTATACTGCGCCTGCAGCCGCTCCAGTTCGTCACGCTTGGACTTGGCATCCGCCACCAGCATCTTAAGCTTGGCTTCGTCCGGCCCTGCATTGACAACCGTCACCTTCAAATCCGACAGCCGCTTTTTGATCGACGTCTCGCGCTCGGCAGCGACCTTGGCTTCTTTACCCAACCCATCGACGATCTTGGCGACTTCGGCTGCGATCTGCTTTTTCAATCCGGCCAGATCGGCATTGAGTTGCTGCATGCGCGGATGCCCCGGCAACAGCGTCGCCGAAACTTCTGCGATCTGTCGCTCGGCGCGCACGCGCTGTTGCACCAGATTCTGGATCAAAGGCGAGCGCTGCACATCCGGCAAAACTTCGCCCGCACCGCCCCGCGCCATCTCGACCGCTGACCGCGCGCGCGCTTCGCTTTCGCTGCGTGCCGCCTGTGCCCGGCTCAATTCAGCGGTGAGTTCACCCAGCTGTTGCTCGTTCAGCGTCTGCTTTTGTGCACCCGAATTGAAGCTATCCGTTTTGCCCCGGAACTGCTCGACCGCCACTTCGGCGCCCGCCACATCCTTGGTGAGTTGCTCGATCTTGGGCAGCAGCGCGTCCTGCACATCCTTGGTCTCTTCAACCTTACGGCCAGCCAACTGCTCGCGGTAAGCCTCTGCCAGCGCATTGGGAATATCGGCGGCCAGCTGCGGATCAGTGGACGTAAAGCGCAAACCGATGAACCGGCTTTCTTTGGCTGAATACACGTCCAGACTGCGGAAGTAGGCTTCGAGAACCCGATCCTGTTCGCTCTGACCCGGACGGCCGCCGCCTAGCCCGATCATCCGCATCCCTTGCGACAGCAGATCGACGTCGCCCAGTTCCGAGTTGAACTCGACCTTATCTTTCAAACGCAGCTTTGCGACGATGTCTGCGGCAAGTGCTGGCGACTGCAACGACTTGATGTGGGTATTGATCGCCTCGCGATCCATCTGGCTCGCAGTCGACTCAGCTCCGGGCGAAATCTGCTTGGGATCGCTGAACGGGTTCGTCGCCGTCTTCGCGTCGATCGTCATCTGCGCCTCGGACTGGTAGCGCGGCGCGACCATCGACAGCAGACCGAACGTCGCCCCCATCACGGCCAGCGTCCAAATCATCAGCCACGGCAAGCTCTTGGCAATCGAGCCCCAAAGCGTCGCAGGATCGATATTCTCGGGGGAAGCACTCGATGGTGTGCGCATAAGACGGCCTTTAGAATCAATGATCTGTTGACCCCATTTGACCTGTGGCGAGTAAGCAAACTCTTAAGCGTTGCAAAAAAAGACGTGGACTCAGTCTTTTTTAACCACTGTGCCGCAAAACTGCTCAGACGAAATCGTGTTTTTAGGACGGACACACCATGTCTATGCGGCTTCTTGGGTTTTGTGGCGCAACGCTGCTATTATTGTCGGGCTGCGCCATCGACCATGAGCAGGGCGTAGCCGATGCTGCCATCGTCGCCCCTCGCGACGTGGCCATCGTCGACGGCTACCCAGCCCCTGTCGGCGCAGCCCCCGCAGACGTTTCAATCGCAAGCCAGGTGAGCTGGGGCGAACCCCATGCACCACGCGGACTGCAAGGTCCACGCGCGGTGGCTGAGTCCGATGGCCCCTATTTGCTCGACAGCGGCGACCGGCTGCGCATCTTCGTTTATGGCCAGCCCAACCTGTCGCGCAGCTACACCGTCGACCATGCTGGCAAAATCACAGTGCCCCTGATCGGCAACGTCAATGCGCGCGGCCTCACGACCCAGTCGCTTGAAGGCACCATCAAATCCCGCCTCGGCACCCAGTACGTCAAAGACCCGCAAGTCACCGTCGACATGCTGCAAAACCGCCCCTTCTTCATTCTCGGCGAGGTCAAGACCGCCGGCCAATACCCCTATGTGTCGGGCATGACCATCGAAACCGCCGTTGCCATTGCCGGCGGCTATTCCGACCGCGCCAGCATGCAGAAATTCCGCCTGTCGCGCCGCATCAACGGCCTCGTTGAGGTCATCGAAGCCCCAGCCGATTACGTCGTCCAACCCGGCGACACCGTTACCGTCTTCGAACGCTTCTTTTAAAAGGGAGAGCGGCGGCAACGAGCTGTGAGCCACCACCTGTCATCCCGGCCCAGCGCAGCCTCCTTAGGCGAAGCGCCGAGCCGGGGCCCAGCAATGAGCGTCGAAGAAACAATTAATCCAAGGGTTAACACCTCGCTGTCACGTCCCGTTAACCCTGCCCCGATAACGCCGCCTTCGAGCCCTGTTGTGCACCCATTCAGCCATTACCGACTGTTAAGGCTCGGGGGATTACCTTTAACGCCGGAGCAATCGGGTGTTAATTCCAGACGGGGTTTTATGGCTTTGAAAATCCGTTTTCGTACACTTGCAGCCGGGCTGGTCGCGTCAGGCACCGCCCTGGTTGGCGCACACCAATTGACCGCCGCTTTTTCCGACACCCGCACCATTTCCTTCTTCAATATCCACACCAAAGAGACACTGACCGTCACCTACAAGGTGAAGGGCCGCAACGTCCCTGAAGCGATGGACAAGATCGACTGGATCTTGCGCGACTGGCGGCGCAACGAAAAAACCAAAATGGACCCCCAAACCATCGACATTTTGTGGGAAATGCACACGGAGTTAGGTTCCAAAGAACCCATTAACGTCATCTCCGGCTTCCGCTCGCGCACGACCAACGACATGCTGCGCAGAACCGTCGGCGGTCAGGCCAGCGAGAGCCAGCACACCACCGGCAAAGCCGTCGACGTCACGTTTCCCGATGTCTCCTTGAAGCAAATCCGCTATTCGGCCCTCATCCGCGAACAGGGCGGCGTTGGCTATTACCCCACGTCCGGCATCCCCTTCGTCCACGTCGACACGGGCCGCGTCCGCCACTGGCCGCGTCTCCCGCGCTATGAACTGGCTCTGTTGTTCCCTAATGGCAAATCCCAGCATCACCCAGCCGATGGCGGCGACATCACCCCAAGCGACGTCCGGATTGCCCAGTCGCAGCACGCAAACCTGGCGACCCAGATCGCCGGCTTCTTCACCCTGCGCCAGCAGCCCAAGCCGGCCATCATGATGGCTGACGCCTCCGGTGGCATAAACGCCAAACCGCAAGCCCCAGTCACCCAAGCCCCAGTTGTTCAAGCATCGGTCGCATCTATCGCCAAGACCCCGCCTGCACCGGCGCAGGTCAAACTACCAGAACCAAGACTAGCGTCGTTGTCGCCGCAAATCGCGCCCCAGCCCAGACCAGCAGGACCGATCACACAGTCGGCAGCCGAAGCAGCGCCGCCCCCCAAGCTGGTCGCGGCTCCCAAACTCGTCGAACGCCCCTCGCGCTTTGTCCCCCGCCCATCCGAACAGGACCGGTCACAGTTGACCACGCTCGTGTCCTTCGTGGCTGAGAGCGCGCCCAAGCTCCTGGCGGAACCGCGTCAGGTCAGCCGCCGCGCGCCCGGACCCAACGCGACGGCCCCTCAGTTGCCCGTCACCAGCACCCAGACAGGTCAACTGTTAGCCTTCGCCGAGCCAATGACCCCACGTACGCGCTGGACTCAGGTTGCAGCTCTCGATCCAGCGACCTTCAGCGATCCGCGGGCCGGTTCGGCTGTGATGAACGACGCGTCTCCCAGCGGCTGGAGCAATGGCTGGGTCGCCGCGCCTGCCTATGACGAAGAGCACCCCGAAGAGCTATCCTACCGGCCCTTCCCTCTCGCCCCGCTGTTGACGGCATCTCCATCCATCAACGAACCGGTCCTGTCGGCGATGACAATCCCCGACGTGACAAAAATTCTCACCCTGATCGACAAAACCTGGACCGTCCCCGAGATGCAGTTCCTGCCCGGTCAACAGACCGCCGGAATCATGTGGGCCCAGCAGTTCAAAGGCCACCCGGTCCAGTTCGTCGACGCAAGTCTTGCCGAACGCAGCGACGCCATCCCGACCAACCTCATCCCTCGCCCGGTGAAAACCACCAAGCCTCAATAGTCTGAGGTGACGAGGTGTCCGGGCATCCGTGCCGCCGAACGCTCACCCCGCCCGCCCCATCATCAGCAATCGCCCCAGTTCCCGGAAATCAGCGACCCGCGGCGACGTCATCCGCCACGCAAGCCCGATCGTCCGGAACGGCTCCGGCTCGACAAATCGCATCACCCGTAAGCCGCGTCCCGTGGCCTCGGCATCGAGACATATCGAAGGCAGCAGCGTGATGCCGTGCCCGGCCGCAACCATCCCGGCGACGGTCGCCAACGTTGACACGCCGAACGTATCGACCGCATTGACCTGCCGGAAATCACAGTAAGCCAGCGCCTGATCACGCAAACAATGACCCTCCTCCAACAGTAGCAAGCGCTCGCCGATCACCATCTCACGCGTGGCGCGCACCTGTGCTGGCAGCGGATACCCGGCAGGAACGGCCAACAGGAAGGGATCGTCGAACAGTGCCAGCGTTGCGCAATCGGCCCCAGTCACTGGAACCGCCAATAGCAGGACATCCAGCTTACCCTCGGCCAGTTCATCCAGCAGCGGCTTGGTCTGCGTTTCCCGCACATGCAGTTGCAGCGCGGGGTAGTGCAGCTTCAGCTGTTCGAGCAGCGCTGGCAGCACGTACGGCGCCACCGACGGGATAACCCCCAGCCGTAACGACCCCGTCATCAGCGCCTGCCCGTGCACGCATCGCGAAACAAGATCGTCGACATCGGCCAGCACACGCGCCGCACGCTGAGCGACTTCTTCGCCCGCAACCGTCAGCTTCAGTCCCGAGCGCGCCCGTTCGATCAGCATCGTATTGAGCGCGCTTTCCAACTCCTGGATTTGCATCGACAGCGCCGGTTGGGTGACGCAGCACGACTCCGCCGCCCGCCCGAAATGCAAGTGCTTGACCACCGCATCGAAATAGCGGAGCTGCTTGAGCGTCACGGGGTTCATAAGCCCACCTGATCGTATGGCACAGAAACTACAATTAGCGCTGATCTCACGCGCACGCTACATACTGCAGCACGCGGGCGGGTGCAAATCCCGCAAGCCTCGGATTTGCTGCATGAGACCAGTGCTCATACGGCGGTAGCGCCTCGGTCGTTCGCCGAAACGGTCGAGGCGTTTCTATATCCTGGCACCCGCTGAAGCCTTTTCAAGGCAAAGCCGACGCCGCCCGTGCCGCAATGTCCTCATTGGACTCGAATGCATCCAGGCCGAGTGCTGCGAACTCATCGCCACCCTGCGCCGCAATACCCACAAGCCGCAACGCCGCATTCACCGGCCGCAACGATCGAGGACGGTTTTCGCCCGCGCGCAAAAGGTTGGGCCGCATGGCAACAGCGCCATCAATCCACACCGCTGCCGCCTGCCACAACCCGAATGCGTCCTGCCGCGTCTCAAACCAGGCCAGCGCCGACCCGGCCGAGGCCCGCATGAAGAACGCCGCATCCGTCGTCGTCAGCAGCGGCGCAAAATCGCCAGCCCCTAGGTCCAGCCATTCCCCCGTGCCGTTCGCCCGATGCAACCCCTCGCGCACGCCGTCATCGAGCGGCATCACCAGCACACTCGCTCCCCGCATGGTCACATATGCAGGCGCGCCCGGCACACTGTGCTGGATCGCACGCATGCCAGCTCGCGGCCCTGCCAGCAAACTCAAATGCTGCAAGTCTGCGCCCATCACCACGCAATCGGCTTCTTATCGCGGAAAAACCCGCCCGTTGGTCCGTCTTCGGGCAACCGGGCCAGCCACACTGCCGTTTCTGCACCTTGTTCCACCGTGCGCGGCGCATCGACCCCGCCCATATCGGTTTTAACCCACCCCGGGCACATCGAATTGACCTTGATCCCGGCATGTCCCGCGTCCGCAGCCGACACCCGCGTCAAAGCATTCAGCGCCGCTTTCGACATCCGGTACGCGGGATGCCCTCCGCCCATCTCCGACAATTGCCCCATCCCGGATGAGACGTTGACGATCCGTCCATATCCTTGATCGCGCATCATCGGCAGCACCGTTTGCGTCAGTAACATCGGTCCGATCACATTGACCTCAAACGTGCCTCGGACAATATCTGCCGAAGCGACCGGCTCCACCCCATCGAGCATAACACCGGCATTATTGACCAGAATATCGATCCGCCCGAACAGCCCCATCGTTTCGGCGACCGCTGCCCGCACACTCTCAGGATTTGTCACGTCGAGTGCTACCACCGGCGCGATCAGCCCCTCCGTTGCCAGAGGCTCCGCCGCAGTCTTCCCGGCTGCCAGCGATCGCGACCCAATCACCGTCAAAACGCCAAGCCGTGCAAGCTGACGGGCGATCTCAAACCCGATCCCCCGATTGGCCCCAGTCACCAATGCAACGCGTGTTTCTGTCATGACCCAATCCTTCCACCCGTCGCTGTGATCCCGTCGCCGTTGCCGCTCGGCCAGCAAAACCACTCAAATACAGTCAACGTACAACCGTTGAATAACCGGGCAGGCCAACACTTGTTCCCTGGCGCGCAGACGCAAAAAACGGACACCCGATAGAGCGTCCGTTTTTAGCATCAAACCCGTTCAAACAAACGGCTTAAATCTTCTTGGCAGGAGCAGTAGCTTTGGCAGCCTTGGCGTCCTTCATGCACTTGGCGCGAAACGTCTTACGCTCAGCACCGTGCAGGTTCTTGGCGTCCGCTTCCTTCGAGCACGCAATCGACTCGTCGGTGCGCGGCGCGGCGGTCTTCGCCTTGGCACCCGTTGCGGCCGGTGCGGTCGCGGCGGGCGCTGGAGCAGCGGTACCCGTAGCAGTTTGAGCAACGGCGCCCGTGCTGAGAGCGAAAGCCAAAGCAACGGCAGCGATTGCGGTCTTGATCGTAGACATCTTGATTTCCTTACATTTTTAAGTCTGCATGGGCATGGGAGCGGGATGCTGATGGCTAGCAGTCTTGCACCAGGCGCGCGACTCCTCGTCTAAAGCGATTCGCGCACCCCGGTTTCAGCATAACCAGCCGACAATGACGTCTTTGAGCTTAAAACATGTGCGTATGATGCTGGTTCTGCAGCGCACCCCAAATATGTGATTGTCTCGGGCGACCGGAAGCTTGACCGGTCTTCAGCCGCCCTTCGGCATGACCGACAGTCGCAGAACGTGCAGTAAGTCTCATGTGTTCCATTCCTGCCCAGCCCCCGTTTCAAGCCAAGGCTTGAGACCAGCGCTTTCCTCTCAGGCGACCTTGACAGCGTCCCGCCAGCATCCCTATACACGTTGCTTCGATGGCCCATGGCCAACGTTGGTGCGGCGGGGTAGCTCAGTTGGTTAGAGCGGCGGAATCATAATCCGTAGGTCCCCAGTTCAAGTCTGGGTCTCGCTACCAATCTTTTCAATGACTTAGCACTTTCGCCCCGATAGCGCCCGACGCGCTTGCGGGTGTTCATTGCATTTGGATCGACGGCCCCAAAGGCCACCCCCCCCAAAAAAAACGCACCAGAGGTCTGTCCGCCGCGAGCAGTTCCCCCCGGAACTGCGTGCCGCGATGCTCCGCCTTAAAACGTGATCATCAAACACGCTCATTGAGGGATCAAAGCCGTGACACGCCATCTGATGCTCGCCTGCTTGCCTATTCTGGTCATCGCCACAGCAACCGCTACCTCTGCCGAACCAACCTGCCGCCGCTTTCTTCCAGCGACCGGCGTCGTGGTCCAGGTTCCATGCGTTGAATCAGCATCGCTTAACGCACCGGCCACACCCGTCGCGGCCCCATCCGCCAAAGCAACCGAAAAAGTCACCTCGCCTGCAGCCGTCACGGTGTCCGCCCCAGCAAAGCAAGTTGCAGTGGCCGCAACGGGCGGAAACAATATGAAAACCTGCGTCGAAATTCTCGAACGCGCACAATTAGGTAAATTGCTCGACGGCGATATTGCCCTGCTTCGCGAAAAGTGCCGCGCAATGAACTGAAGTAACCTCACAGCAGTCGTCGAACTCAATTGCGACCACCAGATCGCACAGCAAAGCGACTTCACCCGCAAGCAACTGTAGGCTAATGTCGCCCGCGAGCGACGTTTCTACCGGGTGCGATGCAATGAAGCGCAAGATCGCAGCAATCATGGCCGCAGACGCTCCCGGCTATGCTGGGTTGCTGGCCCACGATCGCGTTTCGACCCTGAGCGAACTCCAGACCGCCCGGCGGCTGTTTTCAACGTGCATCGAGGCCCACGACGGCCGCATCTTCAATACCTCCGGTGCCAGCGTTCTCGCTGAATTTTCAAGCGCCGTCGAAGCCGTGCGCTGTGCGCTCTCGGTTCAAACGCAACTCAACGGGAGTCGTGCCGACAGTGGCAATGCCGCCCCCCGCCTTGGCTTTCGCATCGGCCTGACCATCGGCGACATCGTCGAACACGAAGGCGATTTATTAGGCGACGGCGTGAACATCGCAGCGCGTCTGGCAACGCTAGTGGGGGAGGGCGGCGTGTGCGTGTCGCGCCCCGTCTACGATCAGGTCCGCAATAAAATCGAGGCGACTGTTGTCGATCTGGGCCACCGGACTTTGAAAAATCTGCCCGAGCCGGTTCACGCCCTGGAACTGCGTGCGGGCGGGACGGGCAAAATGCCAGCCTTCGCAGCGCCAACCTACGCGACGGCGCGGGGCTTTATGATCGCAGGCGTTGCCGCCATCGCCGCCGTATTGGCCCTGATTGCCAGTCAACCCCGCGCACCATCGGATGCCCGTGATCGCGTCGACAACACCGGTATTGCAGCCTCCAATGCCCAGCCAGCCGCCGAACAGCAGTCCGTTCGCGTCCCCAACACGGCGAGTTCGGCGTCGGAATTCGGCAAGACGAAGAATTCGTCCCGGTGCAGCGAAATCCTCGAACGCGTGCAATCGGGATTTGCCACGGCGTCCGACCGGGCGGCCCTGGTGCAGGATTGTCAGTAGACCGGCGCTAACCGCTCCGCACGATTTGTCTAAAATGTCATGGAAAATCGAACAGTTCGAGCATATTTCAAAGCAGTTCCCTCGGAAACAGCCAAATCGCCGTCTTCAAGCATACGTTGGCAAGCCCTTTAAGATGATGCCCCTGAACATGTGGATGGTTGCCATGACCCCGTCTCGTTTTTCGACCGCAGCACTATCGGCTTTTGCCGCTCATTTACTATTGGTGGCCCCAGCGATTTCGCAAACAGCGACCCCGCCCACCCCAAGCCAACTGATCGAAGCACTGGCCTCCAAGGCAACGCGCGGGATCAAGGCTCCCCAGTCTGCCGCCGACGTTGCCGCTGAGGCGAAGGCTGCCGATCTCATTCGCGCGCTCAAAGTCAAGGCCACGCGCGGATTGTCGGCATCGACCAAAGAGCGCGAGCAGTTGACCTCGATTGTCGAAGCCAAAAACAAAGTCGACCTTGACGTGCCCTTTGAATTCAACTCGACGCAGATTTCCGCAGCAGCGGTCGAGCCGTTGAATTCGCTAGGCAAGGCGCTGCAGGACGGTCAGATGGCGAGCACCGACATTTTGGTCGCCGGCCACACCGATGCCAAGGGCCGGGCCAGCTACAACCAGCGTCTCTCGCAGCGGCGCGCTGAAGCGGTACGCGCCTACCTCGTCAAGAATTTCAACATTCCAACCGAGAAACTCATTCCCGTCGGTTATGGCCGCGAAAAACTGAAAAATCCCAGTTTGCCGTTCGCCGACGAAAACCGCCGGGTCCAGGTCGTCAATCTCAGCAAATCCTGAGAGGTCGCCAAATCACGGTTTGGCTTGGAGGCGGGCAAGTCCTTTGCGGCTCGCCTCCTGTTTGGGATCCAGTTCGATTGCGCGGCGGAAATGCTCGATCGCGGCCTGCTTGTTGCCCAACGCTTCATTGATGTGACCGCTGGTATCCCAGACGTAGGCCGAGCCTCCGGCATAGGCCGTGGCGAGTTTGGCATCCTGTGCGGCAAGGTTCAAGCGACCTGCCTTGAATTGGGTCCAAGCGCGATTGTTGAGAGCCTCGCCGTCGGTGGGCTTCAGTTTGATGGCGGCGCTGAAGTCGTCAATCGCCAAATCCATCTTGCCACTTTCAAAGTAAGCAAGCCCTCGATTGTTGTAGGTCGCGCTGGCCGGCACAAGTTTAACCGCAGCCGTCAGGGCGTCGATCGCTTCGCCGGTTTGGCCCGCTTGACGTAACGCAGAGCCAAGGCTCGCTTGGATCTCGGCAAGCGAGGCATCGGGAAGTTGCCCAGCTTTCAGCAGCGCACGGCACGACGTGATGGCCACGTTGACGTCATCGCCGGAACATTGAACGACATGGCGCTTGCGAAGCGCTTCGAGCGCTGGCCAATCGGTGTTGGGGCCGCTCGATGAAAGCGGGGCATCTGGCATCGGCGTGATGGCGGTCGCGGTCGGGGCTGTGGTTGCAACCGGAACGATCGGGCTTGGTCTTGGCGCAGACGGACTTGGAGCGGACGGAGTTGAGACGGACGGCGCGACCGGCGGACTTGCTGGCTTGCCCCCTGCACTGGGTGACGCAACGGCTGGCCGAACGGGTGCCGCCGTCGGAGCCGTTGCCACCGTCGTCTTGCTCTGCGTCATCGAAAGCGGCGTCATCCACCACGCAAGCCCCGCCACAGCCAATAGGCCAACCGCACCTGCCGCCCAGGCCAACGGCTGCCGACGTGCAGCCGCTTGGGTTGCAGGCTTGCCCGATCCCGCATCGGCCGCACCATGTTTGCCCGGCGTCATGATCATCGTGAATGCGTGAATGCCGGCAGGAGCAGCAGCAGTTTTGACGACGCCCAGATCGGTAAAACGACCATCGTGCAGGTGCGAAATCTGATCGTAGACGTGCTTGGTCACGCATAACCCGCCCGGCGAGGCAAGGCCCTCCAGGGCCATTGCGAGCGTCACCGGCGTGCCGTGAACGTCGCCATCTTGATCGATGACATCCCCGTCCGCAATCCCGATCCGATAGAGCATCTGCCGCGCCAGAGGAGCCCCCGCATTGCGCGCCTGCAACGTCTGCTGAAGGGCGAGGGCTGCCTCGACGGCATTCAGCGTGCTGGCGAATTCGGCGCGAATGGCGTCGCCTGCGGTATTGAACGGGCGACCCTCGAACCGGGCGATCGTGTCCCGCAACATCGACTGGAGGTCGGTCAAGACGTGCAGCGTCTGTTCCTCGGCCTCGGCAATCAACCGTGTATAGCCGACCACATCGGCTGCGAGGATGGCGGCGGTTCGTTGCGTCATCGAATTGATCTCAATGGAGTTTCCAGTCTTATACATGGAATTGACCTGCAGCAACACGGCGTGCAGCGCATAGCAAACATATTCGCATGCGGACGACGGGCGCTTTTGCAACACAGCAAACAATTCGAGTTTCTGAACGGAGGAACGAGGCGAGAATCAGATAGCCCGGAACAAGGTTTGAAAATCCTTGTAGGGGGGTGCAACGTGCACGTTTTACTTAAAAAGACATTAAACACCACTGTAGCCGTCTCGATCTTCGCAGCACTCATGCCGCCCGAAGCGCAGGCCGGATGTGCCGCTGCGGCGTCGGCAGGCTCCGGCCCGCCCTCGATTTCGGCAACAGAAGTTTCAACGTCGCAAGCGTTGCAACTCATTCGCAAACGCCGCGACGAGGCACTTGCCGGCGGCGGTGGGAATGCCCCCATTCAGGTTGCCCAGAATTTGCCAGCGCCTCCGCCGCCCCCGGTCCAGGCCGCGCCCAAGCCTGCCCCTGTCGTTCAGGCGCCAGCGCCAAAACCTGTCACGCCGCCGGTTGCTCAAGCGCCGACACCAAAACCTGCCCCGACCGCCGCGCCGGTGATCGCAAAGGCGAAGAAGACAGAAACCGTGGTTGCAATCAAAAAGCGCGCTCCAAAGCCAGTCGTTCTGGCCGAAAAGCCAGCCACGACAGTCCGTGTTCAGTCATACCAGCCATCGCTCAAGGATGATGTGATCGAGTTTGCGCCCGAACCCACACGCGCAACGTGGGCGCAAGTTTACGCCGATTACGAATATCACTCCGGTTGGACACTCGACGGCGGCACACGCGGCGAACTGACCAGCCGCCAATACACCGCAGGCGCTGTCAGCGGGGCCGATTGGCTCGTTCGTGGCTCGGCCAGCGGAACGTCGAAACTTCTGGTCGGCGTGCTCGGCGGCATCAGTTCAACCAAGACGGACTACAACGACGTCCAGTACACCGAACAGGCCAGCGACTCCAACAATCCCAACACGCGAGCCCTGTTCCAGCGGTCGGGAGCCGAAGAGCACATTGAAGGCGGCGGCGGCGGCATTTATGCCGTACTCGCTAGCAATCGTTTCTCGGCCGATGCAATGATCAAGGTCGACGGCTACAATCTGGAGCAGACCGATACGGTTGCACTCCTGCGCTCTTTCGACCTCATTGATCCGCTGAGCTTCAATGACTGCGGTGGGCCCCCGGTTGGCCGCAAAGGCTCAACGGACTTTGCAATGTTCACTCTGACAAGCAACGTCGCCTATCGCTACGACCTGGGCTCGCAGAGCTACTTCGAACCAACGGCCGGCATTCGCTACACGCACATTTCCTACGGCAACCAGTCCGGCTCCCTTCCGTTGGGTCTGGTAGATGGCGACTCATTGCGCCTGCAGGCAGGTGGTCGCGTTGGAACCGTTCGTGAGTTGCCGGATGGCAAAATCGTCGTCGCGACGTTGGGTGCCATGCTCTACAGCGACGTCATCGTCGACGGCTTCAGCAAGGTCAACAGCGCCGGCTTCAACACCGCTGAAATCGACGAGGGCAAGCTCCGCGTCATGGGCCAATTCAGCACCTACCTGATCGCCGGAAACGGCTTCACCTATTCGCTGCAGGCCGATGTACGCGGCGGCGAAGACGTGTTCGGCGTCGGCGGCAAGCTCGGCGTCCGCTACGAGTGGTAACAGCCGCTCGGCTGCGACAAAACCAAGCCTTTGAAACGGGGTGCGCAAGCGCCCCGTTTTTGTGTCAGATGCCACCCTCGCCAACGACGGCAAACGGCGCCCAGAAGATCGGATAGGCGTTCCAGGGGTCGGACGTATCGGCAAGGAACGTTCGCATCCCCTGACGTAGAGCCTCCGCGCGGCCGGTGCCGGGGTTTCGCGCCATGATATCGAAAACGCTTGTCGTCATCCGTGTCGTGGCCGCAGACCCAACCCGCCAATGAGATACGAGCATGGCGCGCGCACCGGCGTGGAAAAATGATTTAGCCAGCCCCGAAAGCGCCTCCGCACCCACCGATCGCGCGTCGGCCGTATTACACGCCGATAGAATGACCCAATCGGCATTGAGCCTCAGTTGGCTGACTTCGGACGCGGTGAGCAGGCCGTCATCGAGATCGCTTGGAACGGTGGGCAGGCTCAAGGCAAGCGCGGGTTCTCCCAACCCCTTCATTTCGCCCGCAACCAACCCGTGCGTTGCAAAATAGACAACGCGGTATTGCGTGAGGTCGATAGACTTCACGGCCGCTTCGGTCGCGGCAGCACCAAGGCGGATGTCCTCAGCGGCAGCTTTCAGTTTCTCAGCCACATAACGCAGTTCCGCCTCGGTCTCTGGTAACGGCGGCAATCCAGCCCGCAGCGCGTCGACGTCCGCTGCCGGTCCGCGCCAGAACGAGGTGTAGGCTAAGGGGCGCGAGGAGGGCAACGGCACAGCGCCGCCCGGCGCCCCTAACGACGTGGACTGAGACGACGGTGGCGTACTGGGTTTTGCATTGGCCTCAAAAACTGGGTTCCCAAAACCGATCAGCGGCTTAGTCGATTCAGGCCGTTGCGCAGTGGCCCGCAACGCCCGCAAACTCGACAGGGCCGGCATCACGGAAATGGCCGTGTGGTTCATCAGCCAATCAGCGTCGCGATAAACCGCCAGTTCGGCAAGCCCCGGCTGTTTCACCTTCGACGGAGTCTTCACCAGGGTTTGGAACGGCAGGCTCGTCATCGGTCCAGACGGCACGATCACGAGGTGGCTCTTGCCAGTCATCAACGGCTCGACCGAGCCCAGAAGCCAGCCATAAAGCTGGTGGGATAGTTCCAGATTGAACAGCTTGGCCTTGACCCCTTGCCCGCTCAACGTCGCAAGATCCAGCGTCTCGCGCAGTTTCGACACCGATGCCGAAAGCGTCGTTAGCCCCACGTCCAGCTTGCGCCAGATCGAGGTCTCTCGCGTGATCCCCCACACGTAAACCCCGTCCGTTCCGCAGAAATAATAAACCAGCACTTCGCTCGGCGACAACAGCGCACGGACCTGTTCGAGGCTCATCGGATCGGGTGAAACGAGGCTCGCGTAGCTCGGGAACTTGACCTTGAGTTCGGCGTCGATCTGCGTTCGGCGGTCGGAGAGTTTGGCGAGTTGCTGGCGTTCGATTTCCACCGAGTTTGCCCGCTCCTGCGGTGGAAGAGCGAGTATGGCACTCAGTTCCAGTTCGCGACGGCGCAACTCCGCATCGACCTCCTCCCGGTCGCGCATGACGTCGCGAAGGGCTGGGTCTTGCGATGAAAAGCGGGCGGCCATGCGCGTGACCGCCGCCGCCGTTTCGGTGAGGCCAGACCGCTGAGCCATTTCAAGCGCTTGCGTGAGGACGGCAGCGTCGGCAGCTCTCGTGGCCGGGTTGGCCGCTTGCTTCACTGTCGTGTCGTAGGCCGCGCCCACGAATTCGGCAAAATGCTGACGGGCAAGATCGTCGGATCGTCCGCGCGCTGCCTGCGAGACCGCAGCCACCCGCAGCAACGCCACCGCCTGCCGCGTGTCGCCTTCCAGCCGCGCGATGCGGCCAAGATTTGCTTGTGTGCGGGCAATGGATGGGTGCAACGGCGGCAGCCCCACTTGTTGAATGGCCAGCGCATTGCGCAGTGCCGTTTTCGCCTCCCCGAATTGCTTAAGCTCGATCAGGTTTTCCGCTCGCGCCGTCAGACTCGTGGCGATGTCGATGTGCCCTGCCGATTGCGTTCGATACCGCTGCTCTATGACATCGCGAAAGACGGCTTCGGCGTCCTTATAGCGCCCGCGTTTGAACAAGATCTCCGCGAGCTTGTTGAGCGCGCCAGCAATATCGGGATGATCGGCGTTTTGGGTTTTGCGTCGAATGTCGAGGGCCTCGCGATAGTACGGCTCGGCCGCATCAAAGCGTTCCTGAAGTTCCAGGGTCGAGCCGACATTGGTCAGGCTCTGCGCAATCAACGGATCGTTGGGCGGCAACAACTTGCGGCGAATGGCAAGCGCGCGCAGCGACAGCGGATAGGCTTCGGCGATCCTTTCCTGGCGCTTATAGCATTGCGCGAGATTATTCAGGCTTTCTGCAACCGCGAGTTCAGAAAACGGTATGGCGTTTTCGCGCATATCGAGCGCTCGCTTATACATCTGCTCGGCTTCAATCAACCGGTCACTGTTTTGATAGCTGAACCCCAAATTGTTGATACTCGTTGCAATATCGGGGTGACCGGGCGGCAGCACGCGTTGATAAATCGCGAGACTTTTTTCAAATAACACTTCCGCCTGATCGGGTTTTCCGCGCGCCTGCAAAAGATAGGCCTGCCACGAAATCGCGCGGGCAAACTGCGTGCTGTCTTCGCCGTGGCGTTGCCGCGCCATATCGGCCGCCGACTGCGCGACAGCAGACGCCTCGGGATAGCGCCCCTCACGGGTCAATTCATTGACTTGCGCGTTGAGGTCGTCGACGTCATCGGCAGAACAAGGCGTAAGCAGCGCGGTCGCGGACAGCATGCCAAGCAAGCATATCCCGTGAAAGACCACCGTGCGGACCGGCAAACGTTTGACGCAATACATCTCATCCAGCCTCGGGTTACTCAACACCTGCACCGTCGCGCACACACTGTAAAGGCACTCACATGCGCAAGCATCTTGAATGTCGCGCGCAACGACCGTGTGGTTGCGTCGGCCAAAATCGAGCACAGCTGCCGATTAAACAGGCCATAATCGCCATCTGCTGTTCCATAGGTGACAGCGGACGCCCCCATCGCAACCCGTTCAAGGTCGAAATCGACTATATACCTTAACTCAGCCCACCGGCGCGCACGATGAAATCGGCAATCTCGGGCACGCCAACGCCCGCGCGGATATTGGCAAACACATACGGCTTGCCGCCGCGCATCTTTTTGGTATCCCGCTCCATCACCTCCAGGCTTGCGCCAACGTAAGGGGCGAGATCGATTTTATTGATCACGAACAAATCCGAGCGGGTAATGCCCGGTCCACCTTTGCGAGGAATTTTTTCGCCTTGCGCCACGTCGATCACGTAGATCGTCAGGTCGGCAAGTTCGGGCGAAAAGGTTGCAGCAAGATTGTCCCCGCCCGACTCGATCAGAACGAGATCGGCATTGGGAAACTTGGTTCTCATCTGGGCGATGGCAGCAAGATTGAGCGAGCAATCCTCGCGGATAGCCGTATGCGGACAACCACCCGTCTCGACGCCCATGATCCGCTCGGTTGGCAGCGCGTCGGCCCGCATGAGAATCAGGGCATCCTCTTTCGTGTAAATGTCGTTGGTGATCGCGATGATATCGAATTGATCGCGGAAGCGTTTGCACAACCCCTCCATGAGCGCGGTCTTGCCCGACCCAACCGGCCCGCCGATGCCAACCCGCAATGGTCCGTTGCGCGTGCGTACTGTGTTGGTCATGTTCTGAACAGCCTTGTGTATTGTGTTTCGTGACGCAGGCTTGCGATGTCGGATTGGAACGCCGCCCCTCCGATATCGTCCAGCGTCGCCGTCGCGGCGAACGCGGCAAGCTCCAGGACCGCTGGCAGAAGTGCTGCAATCAATCGCTGACCATCCGACTGCCCCAGCGCACTGAGCCGCACCAGCGCCGACGCCAGATTGCCGAGCATCGACGTCAACGTCGCCTCGACCACCGCGACCAGCCCGATCCCATGCCGCGCCGTGACGAACCCGACCGCGACCGGGTAGGCGATATCGCCGTCGATGATCTTATCTGTGTCGCACGCCCACGCCGCAGCAATCGCCACTAAAAATGCATTGCCTTGCGCGCTGGTCTCGAGATACCGCTCGCGCGAACCGGCCAAGGCGAGCGCCAGTTCGCCGCAATCGGCAAACCCGCCATGATCGCCAGCCCGCACGGCGCGCCAACTCGCCGCCAGCAGGATCGCGTCATTGCGCAAACCGCCGTATCGGATCAGGCCTGCGATCCAATCGCGCGCCGACGCCAGATCGTGAATTTGCCCGGTCTCCACCGCCCACTCCAGGGCGTGGCTGTAGGCAAAACTCCCGATCGGAAAAGCCGGCGATAGCCAGATCATCAGCGGCAACGCGGACGAGCCGTTGTCGCCCGCGGCTTGGGTCAAGCTCTGTGGCGCCGCCCAACACCTATCGTCTCCATCGACCCCGTCAGCCATGACGATGGCCCTCGTCGTCGTCGCCGTGATGGTGATGATGACCATGCCCACCGCCGCTATACGCCCCGCCTTCCGGGTTGAACGGCGCCTCAATACGGCTCACCCGCGCCCCCAATCCCCGCGCCATCTCCTCGATCACATGATCCTGTCGGATCAATAACCGTTCGCCGTCGAGCATCGTTGGCAGATGCCGGTTGCCCAGGTGCCAGGCAACGCGCACTAGATGCCGTAGGTCATCGCAGCGGATCTCGGCCAATGGCTCAGCCGCCGCCCGAACGCGAACCCGCCGCCCGTCCTCCAGCACCAGCGTATCGCCGTCCGCCAGCCGCGTCGGCTTTTCCAAATCGAGCAAAAACGCCAATCCGCCGCTCCCCGTCATCGCAATCCGTCGCCGCCAGCGGGTTTCAAAATCCAGCACCACCTCGTCGTCGATCAAGCCGAAGCGGGCACCGCCGGGTTCACATTTTGTGGCGCGGATCATGGGGGCCTCAAAACAGGAAATAGCGTTGCGCCATCGGCAATTCGCGTGCCGGTTCGCACGTGAGCAACGCGCCATCTGCCGTGACGCGATAGGTTTCCGGGTCGATTTGAATATCGGGCGTCGCGTCGTTGTTGATCATGCTCGCCTTCGAAATACCGCCCCGGACATTCTCGACCGCCACCAACTGCTTCTCGATTTTGAGATGCCGCCCGATGTCCTTCTTCAGCGCCGCCTGACTGACGAACGTCACGCACGACCGCGCCGTCAGCTTTCCAAAAGCTGCAAACATCGGTCGATAGTGCGCCGGTTGCGGCGTCGGGATCGACGCATTCGGATCCCCCATCAACGCCGCCGCTATCGACCCACCCTTGATGACCATATCGGGCTTCACCCCGAAATACGCCGGGCTCCACAAGACAAGGTCGGCCAGCTTGCCCACCTCCACCGAGCCGATGTGCTTTGACACGCCATGCGCGATCGCCGGATTGATCGTATACTTTGCGATGTACCGCTTGGCGCGCCTATTATCGTTGCCGGTCTCGCCGGGAAGCTGCCCGCGCTGGCGCTTCATCTTATCGGCCGTCTGCCATGTCCGCATGATGACCTCGCCGATCCGGCCCATGGCTTGGCTGTCGGACGACATCATCGACAGCGCACCCAGATCGTGGAGAATATCTTCCGCCGCAATCGTCTCCTTGCGAATGCGACTCTCGGCAAACGCGAGGTCCTCCGGGATCGACCCATCGAGATGATGGCACACCATCAGCATGTCGAGATGCTCGTCCAGCGTGTTGACCGTGAACGGCCGCGTCGGGTTGGTCGACGATGGCAGCACGTTCGGTAGACCCGCAATCTTCATGATGTCGGGCGCATGTCCGCCGCCCGCCCCCTCCGTATGGAACGCATGGATCGTGCGGCCCTTGAACGCCTTGATGGTGTCCTCGACGAACCCGCTTTCATTCAGCGTATCCGAATGGATCATGACCTGAATGTCGTAGTCGTCGGCCACCGACAAAGCGCAATCGATGGTCGCGGGCGTCGTGCCCCAATCCTCGTGCAACTTCAGCGCACACGCGCCCGCCTCGACCTGCTCGACGAGCCCTGCCGGAAGCGCCGCATTCCCCTTTCCTGCAAACCCGAGATTCATGGGAAAACCATCCGCCGCCTCGATCATGCGCTGGATATGCCATGGTCCCGGCGTGCAGGTCGTCGCATTGGTCCCGGTCGCCGGTCCCGTGCCGCCACCCAGCATCGACGTGATGCCCGACATCAGAGCTTCCTCGATCTGCTGGGGGCAGATGAAATGGATGTGCGTGTCGAAACCGCCAGCGGTGAGGATCTTGCCTTCACCCGCGATGACTTCGGTGCCAGGTCCGATGACAATGGTCACCCCCGATTGAATATCGGGATTGCCCGCCTTCCCGATCCCGGCGATGCGTCCATCACGCAGCCCAACGTCGGCTTTGACGATCCCCCAGTGGTCTATAATGAGCGCGTTCGTGATGACGGTATCGACCGCACCCTTCGCCCGCGTCACCTGAGACTGCCCCATTCCGTCGCGGATGACTTTGCCGCCGCCGAACTTCACCTCCTCGCCATAGATCGTGAAGTCGCGTTCGACCTCGACGATCAGCGACGTGTCGGCAAGCCGGACCTTGTCCCCGGTCGTAGGGCCGAACATATCGGCGTAAGCTGCGCGCGAAATCAGTCTCGACATGAAAAGCCCTCTCGCCCGTCCTGCTTAAACGATGGCGCCAGCAACGCCCGCCACGGCAATCGCTGCCCCCGCGACCCGCAACGCGCCTGCGCGCTGCCGCAACAGCCAAACGCCGCCAGCGATACCCAGCGCGTGCAGTAGGCTCGTTGCGACGACAAAACCCGCGACGTATCCAGCAAAGCTCGCAGCCGGTGCCTCCGCGCCATGCGCCATGCCGTGCAGCAGCCCCGCCGCACCAACGACTGCCATCATCACCGGTAAGGCGGCAACGTCGCGCGCCACCGCCAGAGCGCCAGCGAGTGCGAGCCCGGCCAGAATGCCCCATTCGATGACTGCGCCAGCCATCTCAGGCCGAACGATCAACGCGCCTGCCACCATCGCCGCGACGAACACCAACGGCAACAGCCAGATCGCTCGGTCGCCGGCCCGCGCCGCGAGCAATCCCACTAGCACCATTTGCGCCAGATGGTCGGGCCCTTGCAGCGGATGCAAGATGCCAGCGCCAAAGCTGAAGCCCATCCCCGACCCGGCGTGCGGGCCGGTATGAGCCAAAGCTGGAGCCGCCGTTGCGACGACGGCCAAAATCAAAATAGAAACGAAGGTCTTTGACGTCATGTCTGAAATCTCTCCATAAAACTGGAAGCGAACCCGATACGAATGCCTATGCCTTTGCAGCCTTGCCTGGCTTGGCAAGCGCGCCCATCACGTCGCCGCGAAACCCATAGATCCTCCGTTTGCCCCCAACCGGGATCAGCGCGACGTCGCGTGTCTGGCCCGGCTCGAACCGCACGGCGGTCCCAGCTGGAATGTCGAGCCGCATCCCCTTGGTCTTTTCGCGGTCGAACGACAACGCCGCGTTGGTCTCGTAAAAATGATAATGACTACCGACCTGGATCGGACGGTCGCCCGTGTTGGCAACGCTCATCGCGATACTGGCGACGCCCTCGTTCAACACGATGTCGCCGGGCGCGGTGATGATCTCACCCGGCACGATGCCGGTCTGGCCGTGGCCGCCCCGGATCGGATTGTGAACCGTCACGAGCTTGGTCCCGTCGGGGAATGTCGCCTCCACCTGCACGTCGTGGATCATACTGGCAACCCCATCCATCACCTGATCGGCGCTCAACACCTGCCCGCCCGCTTCCATCAATTCGGCAACCGACCGCCCGTCGCGCGCGCCCTCGACGACGAAGTCCGAGATCAGCGCGACCGCTTCCGGCACATTGAGCTTGACGCCGCGTGCAAGCCGGCTGCGCGCAACGATCGCTGCCATCGCAATCAGCAGTTTGTCTTTTTCCCGTGGTGTCAGATGCATAAGCGCCCCATCAGCAAGACCACACGCGAGGCAGGCCCCCGCGCAAAATAAACTGCGCCGCCATCGCCACATCGGCGCGCAGCACGGCCGGATCGGCACAGGCAAACCGCGCCACAATCAGCCCGTCATACGCGCTTGCGCCACAGGTGCTCCCCGCTTTGCCGAGCAAGCCGCGCAATCGCGCAAGCCGCGCTTCTGCCTTGGGCGCGATGTGCAGCAGTGTCGCGATCCCTCGTGCGCCGCCCCCGCAAGCCGCCTGATCGAGCAGATCGGCAATCGGACCTTCCAGCCGCACGTCCTCGGCAAACACCAGCCGCCCATTCCGGCGAATGCGCCAGCGGTCGCGCAGCAATCCATCCCCCAGCCGCTCTGCCCGCGCGATGCGCCCGAACACCACCGATTCCACAAGTGTCAGCGTTGCATCACCCGTCATCGCCACATCGAGCGTCCGGCGGAGCTTCGCGCCATCAAACAGGATTGTCTCCTGCGGCAGCCAGACGAACTTACACCTCGCCCCCAACCGCAAAGTCACCCCGATCTCGGCAGCCGTCGTCTCTGCACGGTAAATCTTTTCCGCCGATTGCGTCGTCACCGTTGCCTCAGCCCGTGGCCCAACCTCGCAGTCGATGACCACCCGGTCCCCGCCAGCGATCCCACCGCCCGTATTGATCAGCACGCCTTCGCAAGCCCCGCCAGCATTGGGAAAGCGCAGCCGTAAACCGCCCGTTTCAAACAGCGATGCCGCCTGCGTACCAGCCCCCGCCCGCGCAAGACTGACCCGCACCCGGCTGCTCGCCCGCGCACTCGTCGGAACAGGCGTTGCCACCGCCGCGCGGGCTGGCTCAAACGGTAAGACGCTGACGGACATCGGGAGCCTGGAGTTGAGTGCGATTTCCCGACATTACGACGCTGCCGCGCTCGAGCACAGCAAAGGAATTGCCCAGATCGCGCGCAAAATCGAAATATTGTTCGACCAATACGATCGCCATGTCGCCCGTCTCGCGCAGAAACGAAATCGCTTGCCCGATGTCTTTGATGATCGACGGCTGAATGCCCTCGGTCGGCTCATCCAAAATCAACAACCGCGGACGCATGACAATGGCGCGCGCGATGGCCAACTGCTGTTGCTGCCCCCCGGACAAATCCCCGCCCCGCCGGTGCAGCATGGTCTTGAGCACGGGAAACAGCTCAAAGATCTCCTTCGGCATGGTCTGCTGGTAGCGCTGCAGCGGCGCAAACCCCGTCTTTAGATTTTCCTCAACCGTGAGCAGCGGAAAAATCTCCCGCCCCTGCGGCACGACCGCGATCCCGGCCGCCGCCCGCTTGTAAGGTGGCATCGTCGAAATATCCTGCCCCTCCCAAGTGATCCTGCCTGCCGCGATCTTCTGCTGACCCGCAATCGCTTTCAGCAGCGTGGTCTTTCCCACCCCGTTGCGTCCCAGAACGCACGTCACCTCGCCCGGCAACGCCAGCAGTGACACGCCGCGCAACGCCTGCGCCGCGCCATAGAAAACGTCGATATTGTCGACCGCAAGGGTCATGCAGCACTCCTTGCCTCACGGCCAATTCTTACCGTCCGAGATAGACTTCGATGACACGGTCGTTGGCGCTGACCTGATCGAGCGGCCCTTCGGCCAACACCGAGCCTTCATGCAAAACTGTTACGCGAACGCCGAGCGCGCGAACGAAATCCATGTCGTGCTCGACGACGACGACCGAATGCGTTTTGGCAATCGTCCGAAGCAACTCTGCCGTCTGCGCCGTCTCCGCGTCCGTCATCCCCGCGACCGGTTCGTCGACCAGCAACAGCTTGGGGTCTTGCCCGAGCAGCATCCCGATTTCGAGCCACTGCTTTTGCCCATGCGACAGCGCGCCCGCTAGCTTGTGCCGGTACGGCTCAAGTCGGATCGTCGCCAAAATCTCGCCGATCCGCTCATCGCTCGTCGCGCCGCTTTTCCAAAACAGGTTGGACCGAACCCCGCGCGGCCCCTTGAGCGACAGCACCAGATTGTCCTCGACGGTGTGATGTTCAAACACCGTCGGCTTCTGGAATTTCCGCCCGATCCCTAGACTCGCAATGGCAACCTCATCCAACTTGGTCAGGTCGATGCCGTTATCGAACAGGGCTTCCCCGCTATCGGGCTTCGTCTTGCCGGTGATGACGTCCATCATCGTTGTTTTGCCAGCGCCGTTCGGACCGATGATTGCGCGCATCTCGCCATGCCGGATATCAAGCGACAGATTGTTCAGCGCCCGAAAGCCATCGAAGCTGACCGAAATCCCGCTGAGATACAGCACCGAATGGGTAACGTCCGGCGTGACCGAAGTCTTCATGGCGCAACCCCCTTAGGTTCGGCTGCGGGCGTCTGTCCCGTTGCGCGTTGCCGGCGCGCGTTCAAATCCGACAGCAGCCCCAAAACACCGCGCGGTAGGAACAGCGTCACGAGCACAAACAAGCCCCCGAGCAGGAACAACCAGTATGGTGCCAGAAAGCCCGATGTGAACGTCGTCTTGGCAAAGTTGACGAGCACCGCCCCAAGCGCTGCCCCCACCAGCGTTCCACGCCCGCCGACCGCGACCCAGATCACGACCTCGATCGAGTTAGCGGGATGAAACTCCGATGGGTTGATAATGCCAACCTGCGGCACGTACAGCGCGCCAGCAACGCCTGCCATCATCGCCGACAGCGCAAACGCAAATGCTTTGTAGTTCTCAACCCGGTAGCCCAAAAACCGGACGCGGCTCTCCGCATCCCGGATCGAAACCAGAACCTTGCCAGCCTTCGACACGACAACGAACCGCGCGATCACATACCCCGCCATCAAAGCGAGCACGGAGAGAACAAACAGCACCGCCCGCGTTTGCGGCGCCTGCACCGAAAACCCGAGAATGTCCTTGAAATCCGTCAGACCGTTATTGCCGCCAAACCCCATGTCGTTGCGAAAGAACGACAACCACAGCGCATAAGTCATCATCTGCGTGAAGATCGACAGATACACTCCCGTCACCCGCGACCGGAACGCAAACCATCCAAACACCAGCGCAAACAGCCCCGGCACCAGCAGCACCATCGCCGTCGCAAAAGGAAATTGATCGAACCCCGACCAATACCAGGGCAATTCCTTCCAGTTCAAAAACACCATGAAGTCCGGCAAGTCAGGGTTGGCATACACCCCTCGGTTGCCGATCTGGCGCATAAGATACATCCCCATCGCATATCCGCCGAGCGCGAAAAACGCGCCATGCCCAAGCGAGAGGATACCCGCATATCCCCAGATCAGGTCGAGCGACAACGCCAGCAGGGCAAAGCACAGGTATTTGCCAAGCAGCGACAGCGTCGTCGTCGAGACGTGAAACGCCGAACCCACGGGCGTCAGCAGATTGAGCGCGGGCACCACGACGCCGATCACGGCCAGCGTGACGAGAAACACGACACCGAGCTTGTCCTTCGCCCACCAGTTTTCAACGAAGCTCATGACTCCACCGCCCGGCCCTTCAGCGCAAACAGCCCGCGCGGCCGCTTCTGGATGAACGCAATGATCAAGATGATCAGCGCGATTTTACCCAGAACCGCCCCGGCGTAAGGTTCGAGAAGTTTGTTCGCCATGCCAATCGAGAGCGCGCCGACCAGCGTGCCCCATAGATTGCCGACCCCGCCAAACACTACAACCAGAAAGCTGTCGATAATGTAGCTCTGCCCCAGGTTCGGCGACACATTGTCGATCTGCGACAGCGCAACGCCCGCCAGTCCGGCAATCCCCGATCCAAGCCCGAACGTCAGTGCGTCCACCCGGCCAGTCGCAATACCCATCGAACCGGCCATCCGCCGGTTCTGTGTGACGGCGCGCATTTGCAAGCCAAAGCTCGTGTACCGCAACGCGACGAGCAGCCCGGCAAAGATCAACCCGGCGAAGACCACGATCCAAACCCGGTTCCACGTGAATGCCAGTTCGCCGATCTTGAACGACCCGGTCATGAACGCGGGCGCACTGACCTCCCGATTGCTCGGCCCAAACAGCGTGCGCACGCCCTGCTGCAAAATCAGCGACACGCCCCACGTGGCCAGCAGGGTTTCCTGCGGGCGGCCATAAAGATAGCGGATAACGCCACGTTCAATAGCAACGCCAATGCCGCCTGCCACAACAAACGCCAGCGGCACCGCAAACAGCAGCGAATAGTCCATCAGCCCAGGTGCCTTGTCGCGCAGCACCTCTTGCACGACGAACGTCGTGTAAGCCCCGATCATCACCATCTCGCCATGGGCCATGTTGATGACGCCCATGACGCCGAATGTGATGGCGAGCCCCACAGCCGCGAGCAGCAGCACCGAACTCAACGACAGCCCGTACCAGAAATTCTGCGCGACATTCCAAAGCGCCAACCGGCCTTCCATCGCAACAACCGCAGCCGTCGCCGCCTCACGGACGGACGCTGGCGCGTCGGCTGGCAGCGACCGCAGAACCGACACCGCCGCCTGATCGCCCCGCGCCTTCAACAGCGCGACGGCCGCGAGCTTGTCCTGTTCGGGCGCATCGGGCTTCATCAAAATCAACGCTGCCCGCGCTTGCGCAAATGCGGTTTTAACCCGCCCGTCTGTTTCCCGCGCCAAGGCCTGCTCTATCCCGGCCAGCTTTGTCAGATCCTGCGACTTCAACGCCGCCTGCGCCGCATCCAATCGCTTCGCCGGATCGGCCGATACCACAGTCAGGTTGGCCAGCGCCGCCTCGATCTGGCCGCGCAGCTTGTTATTGATGCGAACCGTCGCCAGATCGGTCGGCTCTGCGGTCTCGGGTAATCCTTGAGAAGCCGAAAACAGTTTCCCGCCGACATCGCGATAATAGACGCTCTTTGCCGCCGGACTGACGAACAGCCGCCGGTCTGCCATCGCTTGCAGAATAGGCGCAGCCGCTGTCGAGCCAGACCCGGCAATGTCGTCGATGGCAACCGACGTCTGCGTAAAGCTGTCGTCCATCAATTTGGCAAATGCGGCCTCTAAACCGTCTGCCGAGGCCGAGGTCGATACTGCAAAAGCCAGAAACGCAATCCACGAAAGCAACGAAAGAGCGGCAACTTTATACGTCTGAAACACGATGCCGCTCCTGACTTGTGTGGTCGAAATCACGTGCCGGTCAGCCGCCGCATTTGCCGGTCTTCGTGTTGAAGTTCCCGCATTTCTTCTCGACCCAGTCGGCAACGAGATCTTTCGAGCCTTCGAGGTACGGCGACCAGGCAGCTCCCGGCACCAGATCCTTCGTCTGCCACACCACATCGAACTGCGCGTCGGAGCGGATTTCACCGATGAAGACGGGCTTGGTGATGTGATGGTTGGCCAGCATCTTGGACGTACCGCCCGTCAGGTTTGGAGCCTCCGTACCGGGCAGCGCGTCAATCACCTTATCGGCATCGACCGTGCCGACCTTCTCGACGGCTTTGACCCACATATTGAAGCCGACGACATGGGCTTCCATCGGATCGTTGGTCACGCGCTTGGGGTTCTTCGTGAACTCTTTCCATTTGGCGATGAATGCGTCGTTAGCGGGGCTCTTGATCGACTGGAAATAATTCCAGGCGGCAAGATGCCCGACGAGGTTCTTCGTATCGACGCCCGCCAATTCCTCTTCACCAACCGAAAACGCGATGACGGGAATGTCGGTCGCCTTCACGCCGAGGTTGGCCAGTTCCTTATAAAACGGCACGTTGGCATCGCCATTGATGGTCGACACGACAGCGGTCTTTTTGCCAGCCGACCCGAACTTCTTGATGTCGGCGACGATCGTCTGCCAGTCCGAATGACCAAACGGCGTGTAGTTGATCATGATGTCGTCTTTGGCGACACCCTTGGCTAGGAGGTAGGCTTCGAGGATCTTGTTGGTCGTGCGCGGATAAACGTAGTCGGTGCCAGCCAGCACCCAACGCTTCACATCGCCACCATCCTTGCTCATCAAATAGTCGACGGCCGGTATCGCCTGCTGATTGGGGGCAGCTCCCGTGTAGAACACGTTGCGCTCGGATTCTTCGCCCTCATATTGAACCGGATAGAACAGGATCGAGTTCAGTTCCTTGAACACCGGTAACACCGACTTGCGCGACACCGAGGTCCAGCAACCAAACACCGCCGCAACCTTATTCGTCGCGATCAGTTCGCGGGCTTTTTCCGCAAACAGCGGCCAGTTCGAGGCGGGATCGACCACCACAGCTTCGAGCTTTTTGCCTAGAACGCCGCCCTTCTTGTTCTGTTCGTCGATCAGCATGAGCATGACGTCTTTCAACGTTGTCTCGCTGATTGCCATCGTACCCGACAGCGAATGCAGAATGCCAACCTTGATGGTGTCATCCGCAGCCCGAGAGGGCGTTATCAGCCCCGTCATCGCAATCACAGAAACGGCTACTGCCTTCAGTCGGTGCGAAAAGTTGCCCACGCATAGTCCCCTGTTGATGCTTCCAATCAACGGGACAATCGCAAGCCATGTGCCACTCACGAATTTTTAATTTTTGGCACTACTTTCAAAGCGATCAGGATAGAGACGGAGCACCGGCTGCTGCACCGGTGCTCAAATTTTGATCGTTGCCGGACTAATTGGCTAATTTAACGTCGCCGCCGTCGTGGAGGGCCGCTGTGCACCTGATCGGCTTGACGCGATCAAGGGCTCACGACAGCCACCGGCTTGGCGGGCGTCGACATCATTCCCCGCGCGGCGGAGGCGACGATAATCCCGGCAATCAGGCCCCCCACGAAAATCACGGGCCCAGCATGTCCAGACGCAAGCATTGGGACGACGCCGCCGGGACAAAAACCTGTGATGCCCCAACCCACCCCAAATAACGCAGACCCGCCCAGCAGCGGTGCATCGAGTTTGGTGTTGGTCGGCAGCGCGAACGATGCCTCTAGCAACGGTGCACCGCGCGGCAAAACCAGCCGGTAGCCGATCATCGTTACCATCAGCGCGCCACCCATGACGAACGCAAGACTTGGATCCCAACGCCCGGCGAAATCGAAGAAGTTGAGCACCTTGGCGGGATTGCCCATGCCCGACAGCAAGATGCCGCAACCGAAGATAACGCCGAAAAGGCCAGCGAGAACGAACTTCATGGACTTAACCTCCCAGCACGTGGCGAACGACGAAAACCGTGATCGCGGTCGACGTCATGAATGTTAAAGTCGCCGCGAGCGAGCGCGGTGACAGTCGCGCAAGGCCGCAAACACCGTGACCGCTTGTGCAGCCCGATCCAAAGGTCACCCCAACCCCGACGATGATGCCGCCAACAATCAGCGTCGCAACAGAGGCAGACGATTGATAGCTGACGGGCATGTTGGCGACCGCCTGAAAGACAAGCGGGGCCGAAATCATTCCACCCAAGAAAGCCAGCCGCCATCCCCAGTCGCTGACAATGCGCGGAGGAAGCAGACCAGCAAGAATGCCGGTCACGCCGGCAATGCGGCCATGCACGGCCATCAGCAAAACGGCGGCTAAGCCGATCAAGGCCCCGCCAGCCAATGATTGAATGGGGGTAAACTCTGTCATTGGGTCATCTCCAGCCTGCACGACGCAGTCTTACCTGCGCGTCGCAGTATTAATTGCAGCAAGCGCATGCGCAGCAATCGCGCAGGGATCACATTGTTAGGCGCAGGTCTTTGAGAAAGACTAATGTCGGCTGCCCCCCGACGTCTGTGACATTGTCACGGAGCGCCAAGCGGTCCCGAACAAGGATCGCCATCATGCCGCCGCGAACCGCTCCACCACGGCCAGCAGTGCTGCAATATCGCTATCGCGCGACAGCCGGTGATCGCCATCGGCCACCTCTTGAAGCCGCACCTGCCCGCCCAATAACAAGCCCATTAAACGCCGCGTATGCTCGGGCGGAACGCTGTCATCCAAAAGCCCCTGGAAAATATGCACCGGCCGCCCTGGATCGAACGGCGTCGAACCGATCAGATGCGCCCGCCCTTCCTCGATCAGCCGCTTGGTAATGATATAAGGCTCACCATAGTCACTCGGCCGCACATAGTGCCCCTCGGCCACCAAACGAGCCTTCTGCTCGGCCGAAAACGCATTCCACATCAACTCTTCGGTCATGTCCCAAGCGGGCGCGATCAGCACCATCGCCTTGATCCGCGCAGCCTGTGCCGGCGCCTGTGCCAACAACCGGCGCAAAAGCAACAGCGCGATGTACCCGCCCATGCTCGACCCGATCACCACCTGCGGCCCAGCGCTCAGCGAAAAAACGGCGGCAGCTTCTTCCAGCCAGTCCCCGATCGTCCCGTCAACGAACCGCCCGCCCGATCGCCCATGTCCGGAATAATCAAACCGCGTGCAGCCAAGCCGCCCGACAGAAAATTCCGCCAGTGCCGACGCCTTGGTGCTCGCCATATCCGACATATAACCTGGCAACCAGAACACGCCGCACCCGTAACCATCCGGCGGCGGCGGCGTCGCCAACACCGCAATCTCGCGCGCCCCGACTGCTAGCGTTTGCAGCTCTGCCCCACTCATACTATGCCTGCCTCATCTGATTGCGATTATCACCGGAGCGCCCGCTTGGCCGCCATTCGACCGACCATACTCCAGATCATTCCTGCGCTCGACACCGGAGGTGCTGAACTTTCCACCCTCGAAATTGCGTCCGCCATCGTCGCCGGCGGCGGACGCGCGCTGGTTGTGACCGGCGGCGGCCGTCTCGTCTCGCGCATACTCGCTGCGGGCGGTGAAATCATCCCCTTTCCAGCTGGCACCAAAAATCCGGCCCAGATGATATTGAACGCCCGCGCTCTCGCAGCCATCATCCGCCGCGAAAACGTCGATCTCGTCCACGCCCGCTCGCGAGCCCCCGCCTGGAGTGCGCTTTCGGCAGCGCGTGCCACCAAACGCCCATTCATCACCACCTACCACGGCGCCTACAATGAAAAAGGCCCCCTCAAACGCGCCTACAACAGCGTCATGGCGCGCGGCGACATCGTGATCGCGAATTCTGCCTACACCGCAGACCTCGTCCACACGCGCTACGGAACCAGCAAAACCAAAATCCGCATCATTCATCGCGGCGTCGATCAGGCAACCTTCGATCGAGCAGCTATCGGCGCCGACCGCCTTGCAAAGCTCCGTCGGGACTGGGACATCGCTGAAGGCCAGCCTGTCATCCTCCAGGCCGCCCGCCTGACATCCTGGAAAGGCCAGCCCGTCGTCCTCGACGCCCTCGCAACTGTCCTAAAATCCAATCCATCCTCTGATGTCGTTGCAGTCTTTGCTGGCGACGACCAGGGCCGCACCGCCTACACAGACAGCCTCAAGCGTCAGATCGCAAGCCTGGGCCTCGACCGCCATGTCCGCCTTGCGGGTCACGTCGACGACATGCCGGCAGCCTTTGCGCTGGCAACCGTCAGCATCATCGCGTCGACTGATCCCGAAGCGTTCGGCCGCACCTCGATCGAGGCCCAGATGATGGGTTGTCCGGTGATTGCCACCAACATCGGCGCGCCCCCAGAAACCGTCCTCGCCCCGCCCCACACGCCGCCGGACCAACGCACGGGCTGGCTCGTGGCCCCCGCTGACGCCGACGCCATGGCGCAAGCGCTTGGCGAAGCCTTGCGCCTCTCGCCTGCCGATCGCTCAGCCCTGTCTGATCGCGCCAACCGTCATGTCGCGGCCCAATTCTCGCTGACGGCCATGAAACAGGCGACCTTGCGCGTCTATGACGACATGCTTGGAACGCACTTATCGGACGCCTAGATTGTGCCGGTTTCCCTCTCCTGAAAGCGTGCCTTCACTTTTGCTTGGAAAAAGGCGTCTTCCCGGCAACTATAAGTGTTGCATCAGCGCCGATTAACTTGACTTCCGCGACGTTTCTACCAATCATGCGTGCCACGTTGCGTCGCGGATGTAAGAACCTCTTACAGCCGTGCGCTGCATTTATACTGCCAGTTCATCTTTGATCCGCAAGAGAAGTCACCGAGGGAGACCACTATCCGCAAACCCATGCGAACTGGGCCAGAACGCGAGCCGTCCGGCCCCAAAATTAACGACCAGATCCGAGCCCGCGAAGTGCGCTTGATCGACGAAACCGGCCAAAATGTCGGCGTCGTCGCCCGCTTTGATGCTCAGGAACGCGCCAATGGCGTAGGCCTCGACCTCGTGGAAATTTCGCCCGACGCCGAGCCGCCGGTTTGCAAGATTCTGGACTACGGCAAATTCAAATACCAAGAGCAGAAGAAAGCCGCCGAAGCTCGAAAATCGCAAAAGATCGTCGAAATCAAAGAGATCAAGATGCGTCCCAGCATCGACGATCACGACTACGACACCAAGATCAAGGCGATGCGACGCTTTTTCGAAGAAGGCGACAAGGTCAAAGTCACGCTGCGGTTTCGCGGTCGTGAAATGGCTCACATGCAGCTTGGCATGCAAGTTCTGCAGCGCGTGAAAGCCGAACTGCTCGAAATCGTCAAAGTCGAAAGCGAACCGCGCCTCGAAGGCCGCCAGATGGTGATGGTCCTCGCGCCGAAGTAGACGCCTCCGGAGTGGGTTGGGTCAAGCTCTTGCGCGGCCCAACACTTTTCTCGGGTAGACGATCGGTCCGAGCGCGATGAGGCATGGGCCTAGGGATAACCCTGGAGTCTGCGCAAACGCTCGCCATGCAACGAAATTCTACCGTAGCAACACCCGCGCACGTTCCAGGTCCGCTGGCGTATCGACCCCCAGCGGCACCGTCTCGACAATCGCTGCATCAATCCGCATCCCAGCTTCCAGCGCCCGCAATTGCTCGAGCTTCTCGCGCATCTCCAGCGTCGACGGCGGCAGCCCCACAAACCGTTCGAGCGCCGCCCGCCTGTAAGCATAAATCCCGATATGATGGTGCAATGGTCCAGGCCCGAACGGCGCGGTCGCACGCGTAAAGTACAAGGCCCGCAGTGCCTTTTCGGCGCCAGCCATCGGCGGCAGCGGCGTCCCGACCACCTTTACGACGTTTGGATTGGTCTTCTCGTCGTCATGAACGATCTCAGCCGCAAGCGTGGCAATATCGGTAACCCCGCTCGCCAGTGGCGCAATGCACGTCGTCACGAGGTGCGCGTCAAGTGTCGGCAGATCGCCCTGCAGGTTCACGATTACATCGTACCGCCGGTCGGGATCGAACACACAAGCCGCCTCAAAAATCCGATCCGACCCTGATGGATGGTCGGCGCGGGTCATAACCGCCTGCCCGCCGGCGGCTTCCACCGCCTGTCGAATCTCGTCGCTGTCGGTTGCAACCACAACGGGCCCGACCATGGCCGCCATTGCGCGCCGCCACACGTGCACGATCATCGGCACGCCATGAATATCGGCCAGCGGCTTACCCGGAAGTCGGGTTGCTTGAAGTCGTGCAGGAATGAGAATGAGAACGGACATGGGCTCGCCGATATGAGATTGGTGACAATTGGCCTCGGGTTCTGCCCCAGATCAAACGACGTGTGACGCTTGCAAGGGCACCCAGCGTTCGTCTACATCGCGCCATGCCCTAAAAGCCACTAGTTTGGCGAAAACCGACTTCCAAGGGATTATCATGGACTCGTTTGAACTCTCCAAATTCGCCGGTGCCATTCTGCTCGCGCTCCTCGCCATCGTTCTACCCAAGACTCTGATCGATATGCAGGCCGAACAAGCCGCCCATTCGAACCATGGCCCCGTCCAGGTCGGCTACACGCTCCCCGTTGCCAAACAGGGCGGCACTCAGGTTGCAGCCGCAGCACCTTCGGCTGCCCCAACTGGCGCGATCTACGACGCAGTGAAGCCTCTGTTCGCCACCGTAAAGGCCGACGACGGCGTTTCCACCTTCAAGTCCTGCATTGCCTGCCATTCAGGCGACAAGGGCGGCGCAAACAAAGTCGGCCCGGCGCTCTGGGGCCTTGTTGGCCGCAAAGTCGGCGGCCACGAAGGCTTTGCCTATTCCGAATCCATGAAAGGCAAGGGTGGCGAGTGGACCTATGACCGCCTGGCCGCCTTCCTCAACAACCCCAAGGGTTACGTTCCGGGCACCAAGATGGTCTACAACGGCATCACGGATCCAGAAAAGCTCGCCGGACTTCTGGCCTACCTTGGCACCTTGAGCGACGCGCCGGTAGCACTGCCCAAGTAACACCACACACGCGGCGAACACTTTGCCCACAGCCCGCGCACCAAAATGACAGCGATGTAACTCGCCTGTTCCTGAAAGTTTTGCGACCCTGCCTGACACAAGGCGGGGTCGCTTCGGTTTGCAACCGAACACGCCGAGTGCCGCAATCAGTGGACGTCCCAGGAGGTTCTTAAGTGTTGAAGGCTCTTTCGCGCGCAGCCGTTGCGGCCATCGCCCTGACGCTCACGGCAAGCCTCGCCCCAGCCGAACCGATCAAGCACTATGCCCAATCCCTCGTGGGCAAAGTCAAACACGGCCCCGATTTCAAGCACTTCGACTGGGTCAATCCGTCAGCCCCCAAAGGCGGCACGGTTCGGCTGTTCGCCCAAGGCTCGTTCGACAGCCTCAATCTGTTTGCCACGACCCAGGGCAATGCAGCCGCCGGCCTCACCTTGATCTACGACAGCCTGTTTGAATCGAGCCCCGACGAGCCGACCGCTCATTACGGCCTCATCGCCGAATACGCGACCCACCCCGATGATTACGCGTCCGTGACGATCCGCCTTCGCGACGGCGCAAAATTCCATGACGGGAAGCCCGTCACGCCGGAAGACGTGATCTTCTCGATGGAGGAGATCAAGAAAGCCGACCCGCAGCGCCGTCTGTACTACGCTAACGTCGTCAAAGGCGAAAAGACCGGCGACCGCGACGTGACCTTCACTTTCGACAGCAAAGGCAACCGCGAACTCCCCCACATCGTGGGCGAATTGCCAATTATTCCAAAACACTATTGGACGGCCAAAGGCGCCAACGGCGAACCCCGCGACCTGTCCAAATCAACCTTGGAAATCCCGGTTGGCTCGGGGGCCTATAAGGTCAAGTCGGTCGACCCGACGCGTGGCATCACCTATGAGCGCGTCGCCGATTATTGGGCCAAGGACCTGCCCGTAAATGTCGGCCAGAACAATTTCGATGAAATCCAGTTCACCTACTACCGCGACCGCGTCCCGGCTTTTGAGGCCTTTAAGTCCGGCAGCATCGACTATTGGGCCGAAAACCGCGCGTCCTCCTGGGCCGCCCAATACGATTTCGACGCCATCAAAAAGGGGATGGTTAAGAAAGACTTGCTCCCTACAGAGCGGCTGGCCAGCATGCAGGTGCTTGCCTTTAACACCCGCCGCCCGAAATTCGCCGACCTCCGCGTCCGCAAGGCGTTCAACCTTGCCTATAATTTCGAGGAAGCGAACAAGAAATTCTTCTACGAAAGCTACACCCGCATAGGCAGCTTCTTCGACGGCTCCGAGCTGAAAGCAACCGGCGTCCCTCAAGGGCGCGAGCTTGAAATCCTCAACGAAATTAAACCGACCGTCCCAGCCGATAGCTTGCCCCCCGAAGTCTTCACCGTCGAATACAAAAACCCTGTCAACACCCCGCAAACCCGCCGCGCGAATCTCGCCGAGGCTTCAAAACTGCTGACAGAGGCCGGCTGGACCAACAAGGGCGGCACCCTCATGAATGCCGCTGGTGAACCCTTCACCGTGGAATTCCTGCTGGAAGGCGAGGTCTTCCAGAACATCATCCTCGCCTACATCGAAGACTTGAAGCTTCTCGGCATCAAGGCCTCGGTTCGTGCCGTCGACGCTTCGCAATACAAGCGCCGCACCGACGACCGCGACTTCGACATCATCGTCGACAACATGTCTCAGTCGATCTCGCCGGGCAACGAACAGCGCGACTTCTGGAGTTCTGCCGCCGCCGACGGCATGGGCAGCCGCAACTCGGTCGGCATCAAAAACCCGGCCATCGACAAAATCGTCGACAAGATTGTCTTCGCCAAAGATCGCGATGAATTGATCGCCGCCGCCCGCACTCTCGACCGCGTGCTGCTATGGAATTGGTACGTCGTCCCCACGTGGCATCTGCCTGCCGAACGCGTGGCCTATTGGGACAAGTTCGGTCGCCCTGCCAAACTCCCCTCGCAAACCTCGTCGTTCCTCCGCGTCTGGTGGGTCGACCCCGCCAAAGATGCAGCCCTGACCGCCGCGCGAGCAAAGTAACCGATGAATTTCGATATCCTGCAATCCATCCGCGCGTGCGCCATCCTCGCTTTTGCGGGATGCCTCCTCAACGCCCCCGCGAGCGCCGAACCGCGCCACGGTCTCTCAACCTTCGGCGAACTAAAATACCCAGCAGACTTCAAGCACTTCGATTACGTCAATCCAGACGCCCCCAAAGGCGGCCACATCGCGTTGGTTGGCCCCGGCAGTGTCCGCAGCTTCGATAGCTTCAACGACCACGTGCTGGAAGGCGACGCAGCCCAAGGCCTCGAACTTCTGTTCGACAGTCTCATGACCCGCGCCCAGGACGAACCAGACAGCCTCTATGGCCTCGTCGCGTTATCGGCAGACCTCGCTCCCGATCGCCGTTCGATCACCTTCAAACTCCGCCCCGAGGCAAAGTTTGCCGACGGCTCGCCTGTCACTGCCGCCGATGCCGCGTTCAGCGTGTTGACGCTCAAAGAAAAAGGGCACCCGCGCTACGCCCTCACGCTGAAAGAAGTCGCGACCGCAGAAGCCCTCGACGACACCACGGTCCGCTATACCTTCTCCGGCGAACAAGTCCGCGATCTTCCCATCCTGGTTGCGGAATTACCGATCCTCTCGAAGGCCTATTTCACGGCCAATCCCTTCAAGATGTCGCTCGATCTGCCGCTCGGCTCGGGTCCCTATAAAATTGCCGATTTCAAACCCGGCACCTTCGTCACCTATCAGCGCCGCCCCGATTATTGGGCAGCAAGCCTGCCGGTAAACAGAGGCCGCTTTAACCTCGACACCGTGCGCTACGACTATTTCCGCGACCGCACCGTCGAGTTGCAGAACCTGTTCAACGGTACCTACGACTTCCGCGAAGAGTTCACCTCAAAGGACTGGGCAACCGGCTACGACATCGCAGCCGTGAAGGATGGCCGCCTCCTCCGCCACACGATCGCAGACGAAACGCCCTCCGGCACCCAAGGGTTTTTCATCAACACCCGCCGCGCCAAATTCGCCGACGTCCGCGTGCGTCGTGCGCTCGATCTGGCCTTCGACTTCGAGTGGGAAAACAAGAACCTGTTTTACGGCCTCTACACCCGCACCGCGAGCTACTTTGAAAACTCGAATTTGAAAGCCTCGGGCCCGCCAAGCCCCGAAGAACTGGCACTGCTCGAACCCCATCGCAGCCGTCTGCCAGCCGAAGTCTTCGGCCAGCCCTACGTCCCCCCCGTTACCGACGGCTCGGGCAACGACGAGCGAAAGTATCTGCGCGAGGCAGGCAAACTTCTCGACGAGGCCGGCTGGACGGCCATCAACGGCCAGCGCGTCAATGCCAAGGGCGAGCCGCTCGAAATCGAAATCCTAACGTTCGAGCAAGCATTTGAAAGGGTGATCGCCCCCTACATCGCCCGGCTCGAAAAGATCGGCATCAAAGCCTTCATCCGCCGCGTCGATCCCGCCCAATACGAACAGCGCGCCAAAACCTTCAACTTCGACATCACCGTCAAACGCTATATCATGCGCCTCACGCCCGGCGTCGAACTGCGCAATTTCTTCGGCTCGGCAGCAGCCGACGTCGATGGCAGCTTCAATCTCGCCGGCGTCAAAGACCCCGTCGTCGATGCCCTGATTGCCAAGATCATGACCGCCCAATCCAGACCCGAGTTGGTGACAGCCGCCCGCGCCTTGGACCGCGTATTGCGTGCCCAAAATTACTGGGTTCCCCATTGGTACAAAGCGGCCCACAACCTTGCCTTCTGGAACCGCTTCTCGTGGCCGTCGGTCAAACCGAAATATGCCCGTGGCGCACCCGAGACATGGTGGTACGATCCTGCCAAAGCCGCCGCTTTGAAATCCAACTAGTGTAGTGCACCTGACGTTTGGTCCCCTCGCGCGGCTGACCTCATAACCAAACGTCAGGTGCAAAAGCTACACTAGAAACAAATACTTGCTAGTGTTCCTTGTGGTTCTGACATTTGCTCAGAACCTAGCCGCACTGGGAAGCAAATGTCAGAACCGGAACACTAGAGACCCCTATGGCCTCATACCTGCTAAAACGACTGCTGCTCATCATCCCGACCCTGTTCGGGATCATGGTCCTGTCGTTCACGATCATCCAGTTCTCACCCGGCGGCCCCGTCGAGCAGATGATCTCGCAGCTGACCGGCCACGGCACCGGCGGCGTCTCCGGCCGCATCGGCGGGTCTGGTGGCGATGCAGGTGCCAGCGGCGGCGCGACCATCCAAGGCGGCGACGCCAGCGTCTATCGCGGCAGCCAGGGCCTCGACCCCGCTTTCATCAAGCAGCTTGAAAAGCAGTTCGGCTTCGACAAGCCCGCCCACGAGCGCTTCTTTTTGATGATGAAGAACTATCTGACGTTTGATTTCGGCAAGAGCTACTTCCGCGACAAAACCGTCATCTCGCTGATCCAGGAAAAGCTGCCCGTCTCGATTTCGCTGGGCCTCTGGTTAACGCTATTCACCTACATCGTCGCCATCCCGCTCGGCATCCGCAAAGCCGTCCGCGATGGCGAACGCTTCGACACCTGGACCTCCACGGTTCTTGTGATCGGCCACGCCGTGCCGGCCTTTCTCGTCGCTGTGCTGTTGCTGGTCGTGTTTGCGGGGTCATCCTTCGTTCAGTGGTTCCCCTCTCGCGGCCTCAGCTCCGATAATTGGAACCAGCTCTCCACGCTCGGCAAAATCGGCGACTACGCCTGGCACCTTGTCCTGCCGCTCACGGCCATGGCGCTCGGCACCTTAACGACCACCGCATTCCTGACCAAAAATTCGTTCCTCGACGAAATCCGCAAGCAATATGTCGTCACCGCCCGCGCCAAAGGCCTGACCGAAAATCAGGTCCTGTATGGCCACGTATTCCGCAACGCCATGCTGCTCGTCATCGCAGGCTTCCCCGGCGCTTTCATCCACGCCTTCTTCTCGGGCTCCCTGCTGATCGAAACCATCTTCTCGCTCGACGGACTTGGCTTGCTGTCGTTTGAATCGATTGAAAAGCGCGACTACCCCGTCGTCTTCGCCAGTCTCTACATCTTCGCCCTGATCGGCCTGTTCGTGAACCTCTTGACCGACTTCGTTTATACCCTCGTCGACCCGCGCATCGACTTTGAATCGAGGGAGGTCTGATGGACACCGCCGACATGCCAAAGCCCGCGAGCCTCAAGCCGCCGGCCACCCGAGGCCTGTGGTCGAAGCTGCGCATCCTCCGCCAGTTCAAGATGACACCGATCAACCAGCGCCGCTGGGAAAACTTTCAGGCCAACCGGCGCGGCTACTACAGCCTCATCATTTTCCTAACGCTGTTCATCCTCTCCCTGCTCGCGCCCGTCATCGCCAACGACAAGCCGATCCTCGTCCGCTACAAAGGCGAGACGCTGTTCCCGATGCTCGTCAACTATCCCGAGAGCAAGTTCGGCGGCTTCCTCGCCGTCACCGACTACAAAGACCCCCAAAACATCGGCGAAATCGAAGCCCACGGTTGGATGCTGTGGCCGCCCGTCCGCTATTCCTACACAACGATCAACAAAGACTACCCGCTCCGCCGCGCCCCCGACGGTAAAACCTGCCTCGGCTATCCAGCGCCTCCACCGTGGGCCTCCTCCGCCCCCCTGTGCGAGGCCCCGCCCGATCAGCTGGCCCGCTTCAATGCGATTGGAAACCGCAACTGGCTCGGCCTCGATGACCAGGGTCGCGACATCGTCGCCCGCATCATCTACGGCTTCCGTATCTCCGTGCTGTTCGGGCTGATCTTGACTGTCATCGCATCCGCCATCGGCATCACCACCGGCGCCATCCAAGGCTACTTCGGCGGCCGCGTGGATCTCGTCATGCAACGCTTCATCGAAATCTGGACCTCGATCCCGACCCTGTTCGTGTTGCTGATCATCTCTTCCCTGCTGATCCCCGGCTTCTGGACCTTGCTCTGCATTCTGCTGCTGTTTGACTGGGTAGGCCTCGTCGGCGTCGTCCGTGCCGAGTTCCTGCGCGGCCGAAACCTCGAATACGTCCGGGCTGCCCGCGCATTGGGCCTGCCCGACTGGCAGATCATGTTCAAGCATCTGCTGCCCAACGCCATGGTCGCGACCATCACCTATTTGCCGTTCCAGTTTTCCGGCGCCATCGGCTCGCTGACGGCGCTCGACTTCTTAGGGCTAGGCCTCCCGCCCGGCTCGCCCTCGCTCGGCGAACTCCTGTTGCAAGGCAAAAAGCACCTCGAGGCCCCTTGGCTTGGCATCTCGGGGTTCCTCTCGATTGCCGTCACCCTGAGCCTTCTCATTTTCATCGGCGAGGCCGTCCGCGACGCCCTCGATCCGCGCAAAACTTTCAGGTAACCGGCCCATGGCGAGATACAAAGTGCCCACCAAACCGCCAGCCAAACCCGCCGTCGCGCCCTCGGCCAACGCCACAAAACCCGGACCCGCTCCACCGGTTAAACCATCTGGCAAGCCGCTGCTTGACGTCCGCGATCTCTCCGTCGACTTCCGGTCTGGCAAGACCGAGAGCCATGCCGTCCGCAACGTGTCGTTTGCCATCGCCAAAGGCGAAACCGTCGCTCTCGTCGGCGAAAGCGGCTCGGGTAAAACCGTCTCCGCGCTGTCCATCTTGCGCCTCCTGACGTCGGCGGCCACCCACCCCTCCGGCGAAATCATCTTCGACGGCCAGGACCTCCTGAAGCTCCCCGAAAGCGCGATGCGCACCATTCGCGGGCGTCGCGTCGGGATCATATTCCAAGAGCCGATGACCTCGCTGAACCCCTTGCAGACCATCGAAGCCCAGGTCGGCGAAGTCCTCAAAATCCATCGCGGCCTCGACGATGCCGCCACCCGTTCCCGCGTCCTCGAACTCCTGACCAAGGTCGGCATCCGCGATCCGGAGCAGCGCCTTCCCGCCTACCCCCACGAACTGTCGGGCGGCCAGCGCCAGCGTGTCATGATCGCGATTGCGCTCGCCAACGAACCCGACCTGCTGATCGCCGATGAACCCACGACCGCGCTTGACGTCACCATCCAGGCCCAGATTATCGAACTGCTTGCCAATCTCCAGCGCGAGATGGGCATGGCCATGCTCCTCATCACCCACGATCTCGGCATCGTCCGGCGCATGGCGACCCGCGTCTACGTCATGAAAAACGGCGAAGTCGTCGAACAGGGCGAGATGTCCAAGGTGTTCGCCAACCCGTCCCACGCCTACACGCGCCACCTGATCAACGCCGAGCCCAAAGGCGTCGCCCCGGTGACCGACCTGTCCTCGCCCGTGATCTTGGAGACCGAAAACCTCAAAGTCTGGTTCCCGATCAAAAAGGGTCTGCTGCGCAAAACCGTCGATCACGTCAAAGCCGTCGACGGCGTATCCCTGCACCTGCGCGAAGGCGAAACCATCGGCATCGTCGGCGAAAGCGGCTCGGGCAAGACGACGCTCGGCCTAGGCCTGCTGCGCCTCATCTCGTCCGTCGGACCGATCACCTACAACGCCCAGCGCATCGACGGCCTGAACAGCGCCGCCATGCGACCCCTGCGCCGCCAGATGCAGGTCGTCTTCCAAGACCCTTACGGCTCCTTGTCACCGCGCCTGTCCGTCGGCCAGATCATCGAGGAAGGCCTGCTGATCCAGCAACCCGAACTCGACTACGACGCCCGCCGCAACCGCATCGGCAAAGCCCTCACTGAAGTCGGCCTGGATGCGTCGACCCAAGACCGCTACCCCCATGAATTTTCCGGCGGCCAGCGCCAGCGCATCGCCATCGCCCGCGCAATGGTCCTTGAGCCAAAGTTCGTCATGCTCGATGAGCCAACCAGCGCCCTCGACATGAGCGTCCAGGCCCAGATCGTAGACCTCCTGCGCGAACTGCAGACCAAACGCCGTTTGGCCTACCTGTTCATCAGTCACGACCTCAAAGTCGTGCGCGCGCTGTGCAACTACGTCCTTGTCATGCGCAACGGCGTCGTTGTCGAGGAAGGCCCTGCCGTCGAGATATTCGAAGCGCCCAAGACCGACTACACCAAGGCCCTCCTGGCCGCAGCCTTCGACCTCCGCGTCGCCCACAAATCCGTGCTCGCGAGCTGAATTCATCGCGACCCGAGACCCGAACGTCCTCACGTTCCAACACGGGCCGAGAGGAATGGCTAAACGCTAAGCACCTACCGCCCCTCCCCGGCTACAGTCTGTCCGAACGCCCATCCGGCGTTTCGCTTGGCAATCTCGCGATTGTGCTCGCGGACTTTTGCCGCGTACCGATCCTGACGCTCGTTGGCCCGCTCGATTTCCGCCTGGTGAGGCGATGGCGGCGGCGCAAACATCCCACCGACAACGCTCAATCCACCCAAGATCGGGAGCAGTCCCCCGCTCGCAACAGGAGGAGCCACCTCAGCAGCCGTCACCTGAGGCACCACAGCCTCAACCTTGGCTACTGGCCCGATCACAGGAGCAGCCGCCACAGGCTGCGCGACCGACACAGGCTCGGGCACTACGACCGCCGCGCCGAACCGCCCGATAGATCCCGTCTCCAGAGGCCGTTCGCCCACGACAGCGATCGGCGCAACAGCTGCCTTCACAACGGCGGGCGTCACCGTCTCCTGAGGGACAGACACCTGCGACAACGCCTCGCGCTGAACCGCTGAAGCCGTCCACGGCGGCGCTGCTATCACCGGCGCTACAGCCACGACCGGCGCCCCCGCTTGCAACTTAGGCGTCTCGGCCTGGACAACATCGGCCGACGGCCAAGCGGCCTGCGGCAATACCGCAGCCTTTGGCACAAGCACCGGCACCACTGGGGGCTCCGCGACCGGATTGAGCATCACCGGTTTGACCGCCACCGCGCCTGCTACAACACCCGCAGACGCCATCGCCTGCGCCCTGACGGCCTCGGCATCAGCCACTTCCGCCGCCGACAGTCCCTTCAACCAGATCGCCAAACCGGCATCCGACATCGCAAGGCCAGACTGTTGCAAGGCCAAATGCGCCTTAGCCCGGAAATACATAGACCGCGACCGGTCCCGCACCGATATCCCAGGCCCGTTGAGCGCCTGCGTCAACAGCGTGACCGCTTGCTGCGCCTTGCCCGCCTGGAGCGCTGCAATCCCCCGCTCCAGCGCCTGAACATCCGCCAATGCGCTTCCCATTGGCCCCATCGCAACAAGCGCCAAACCCAGTCCAGCGCGCAACCATTGGCGGTCAAACATGAAGCGAACCTCTTATCCAAGCGAATCATTCCCTGCACGCAACGATAAGCCGCCCTCGCCCCTCGAACTATCGGCTCCAACCCAACCCGTTAACTTGTCCACACACCTCTCGCCTTTAACGAAGATGCACGTTCCCACTTTCGTCATGGCCGCGTAGGCGGCCACCCACGACAACCATCCATGCATGAGACCGTCCAACACACACGCCACAATCCCCCCGCAGCCTCACAGCCCGGAGTTACAAAAACGAGGGAGACGGATCAGGCCCATGTTTCCCCGGCGGTCTCGCCATTTCAAATACGGAGATGTGGACCGATGCGACCTTACGGCCGCAAGTCCTGATCCGCGTTTCGTAAAGCCACCGCAAAAGCCGATTGGACCATTGAAATCACAAAGCCCACAACGGCAGGGACAAAAAAGTCCCATATAGGACGCAATAGCGCAGCGTATTGCGCCGGCCACGTACTCAAGGCTCGAAAGCGCAATACGCAAATGCTATTTCGCCCTACGACTGAATTCCATCCTCGGCCCTTTTAACCGGCTGCCTCAAAATCGTTTTGAGTTTCTCAGGAGCCGTCCGGCGCGGATCGCTCAAATAAATCTCATGATGAGGACCCGCAAAGGTCAGCCCTTCAGCCGGCATGATCTCATCATGCAGCCGTGCCAGGACCGGCCCTTCATCTTCGTAGCTGCCGATGTGCAGCGTCTGCAGGCACCGCTTTTCCTCCAGTGCTTCCAACCGCAGCGATTGCGGAGGTTCACCGAGCTTGCCACGAACTTTCAGCAAAGCCGACTCATAAATCCGCCCATCGACAAAATCGGGCACCATGATCATCATCGTCCACTGCCAGCGATGCTTATTTCGCGCAACGAAATCACTTGGATTATCCGCCCACCAAAGTCCTTCCAGCGGCGGCACAACGTAATCCCTCTGCAAACTCTTTTTGACGGCAAATTTCATCGCGTAGCTGACGGAATAGAGCCATTCGAGGGCATCCTTATAAGCAGGTTCACGATTAGGATCGCCAGCGCCATCAATTTTCAGATATTGCATCACCAGCATATCGACAAAAACAAACCGGCCAATCGGCGCTGTATAGATCGCCGCAAGCGTCTTCTTGAAATCGATCTTGTCCATCATCGTCCCCAACCATCGCGTAGGGCGCAATAGCCTCTGGGCGTATTGCGCCGCCACGAATTCAGCGCCCAAAGGGTAGCGCAATACGCAAGAGCTATTGCGCCCTACAAGAGAGTTCCAAACAGGGAGGGGGGTTTGGGGGATGCCGATCCCCCAAATGGGCTTGGGCAATAGCCCGCCACTAAGGCTATCCCAAACTCCGTCACCCCAGCGAAGTCTGGGGCCCAGACAACTGGACCGTGAAAGACGTCAATCCTCCTCGCCGCCCAGCAATTGCCAATTCCCGCCCGTCGCCGTGATGTCCGTACTGCGCACCCGTTCCGTCGCAAACCGCGTCACCATGTTCGGCCCGCCCGCTTTCGGCCCGGTACCAGACAGCCCCTCGCCGCCGAACGGCTGGGCCCCGACCCGCGCGCCGATCTGCGACCGGTTCACATACAAATTCCCAACGCGGGCATGTTCGGCGACATAATCGGCCACCGCGCCGATCCGCGAATGCACGCCCAGCGTCAACCCGAACCCCGTCGCATTGAGCGCTGCGACCACCTTATCGAGCGACCCGCCCTCATAGCGCACGACCTGCAGCACCGGCCCGAAGATCTCCTTGGGCACCGCAGCCAGCCGTTCGACCTCATAGGCCGCAGGCGTCACATACGTCCCGACCCGGCAATCTTCCGGCAGCGCCATGTCGACCAACTGCCGCCCTGCCGCCTGAAGCCTGATCTTATGCGCATCCAGCACATCCTGGGCCGCCTCATCAATCACAGGCCCGATATCGGTCGCAAAATCCATCGGATCGCCGATATCGAGTTCTTCAATCGCGCCAGCCAGCATGTCGATCATTTTGGACGCGACGTCCGCGTGTACAAACAGCACGCGCGCTGCCGAGCATCGTTGCCCCGCGCTATCGAACGCCGACGTCACACAGTCGCGCACCACCTGTTCGGGCAAGGCGCTGCTGTCGGCGATCATGGCATTCAACCCACCCGTTTCAGCAACGAACGGGACCATCGCCCCCCGCCGCTCCGACAGCATCCGCTGGATTTGCCACGCCGTATCGTTCGATCCTGTGAACGCAACCCCCGCAATGCGCGGATCGCGCACCAGGGCCGCCCCCACCCGGCCATCGCCGGGCAACAGATGGAGCGCATTGGCAGGAATGCCAGCCTCATGCAAAATCTGCGTCGCAAGAAACGCCGTGATCGGCGTCTGCGGCGCACTCTTGGCAATCACCGGATTGCCAGCCACGAGTGCCGCCGCCACCTGCCCGACAAAGATCGCCAGCGGAAAATTCCACGGCGAAATGCACGCGACCGCCCCGCGCGGCCGCCACTCCAGCATATTGCGTTCACCCGTAATCCCCGGCAGCCGCACGCTCTCGCCGAACACCCGGCGCGCCTCGACAGCATAGTAGCGCAGGAAATCAACGGCTTCCGACACATCGCCATGCGCTGCCGCCCACGTCTTCCCGGCTTCGCTGATCATGACAGCCATTAGTTGCGCCCGGTCGCGCTCCATCAGGTTGGCCGCCTTTTCCAGCGCCGCAGCACGGCTCTCGACGCCTGCCCGATCAAACGCATGGGCACAGGCAGCCGCACTCGCCACCGCCCGCTCGATCTCATCGGGTGTCGCCGCCTCGACCGTCCCGATCCGCTCGCGCCGGTCATGTGGACACCGCACTAGCGCCGCGTTCGGTCCTCCAATCCGGGCCACCCCATCAATGATCGGCCCCGCCGCAAACGTGCCCGTTAACTGCCGCGACATCTCAGCAAGCAGCGATGCGCGAACGCCGGATTGGTTCAACGCAAGCCCAAGGCTGACTTTCCGATCTTCGAAAATGTCGACCGGCCGCCGCAGGAAATGCGCCCGCTCTTCCCGTCCGCGTGATCGCTCTCGCTCGACGAACGCCACCGGATCGGCCACCAGATCGCTGACCGCGACCTCGTCGTCTGCCAGCCGGTGCACGAACGATGTGTTCGCGCCATTCTCCAGCAACCGCCGCACGAGATAAGCAACCAGATCGACCCGCGTCCCGACCGGCGCATAAATCCGGCACGGCGTGCCAAGCTTCCCCGGCCCCACCACGCCATCGTACAGCGCGTCACCCATCCCATACAGCCGCTGGAATTCAAACGCTGCCGACCCGCCAGCCGCTACGTGTGCTGTCGCGATCGAATGGGCGTTATGCGTGCCAAACTGGGGATAGAAAGCCTGCCGGTCCGACAGCAGATAGCGCACGCACGCCAGATAGCTCACATCCGTATAAACCTTGCGCGTGAACACCGGATAATCGGCCAGCCCCGCTTCCTGCGCCCGCTTGATCTCGCTATCCCAGTATGCGCCCTTGACGAGCCGCACCGGCACCCGCTTGCCCGATGTCTCAGCCAACCGCCGCACCCACCGCAGAACCGGCATCGCACGCCGACCATAAGCTTGCACCGCAAGTCCAAGCCCGGACCAATGGTCGAGCGCTGGATCGGCCATCACCGCGCCAAACAGCGCAAGCGTCGGCTCCAGCCGATCCTGCTCCTCGGCATCGAGCGTGATCGGCACATCGCGCGCGCGCGCCGCCCGTGCGAGCGTCAGCAGGCGCGGCAGAAGCTCCCCCTGCAATCGCCGCTCTTTCCCGGCTTCAAACCGGGGATGCAGAGCCGACAGCTTGATCGAAATCGACGCGCGCGCCATCAGCGCATCGGGATGCATCGACGTTAAAGGCCCGCTTGCCGCGCCGATCCACTCGATCGCCGTCATGTATCGTTCGAAATACGTTTCCGCATCGCGGTCGGTCCGCGCCGCTTCCCCCAGCATGTCATATGAAAACCGATACCCCTTGGCCTCCAGCGGCTTCGACCTGGCAATCGCGTCCTTGATCGTAGCCCCCAGCACGAACTGATCGCCCAGTAACCGGATCGCCTGCCGCACGGCCTGCCGGATCAACGGCTCGCCCGAACGCGCCACCAGCCGCTTCAATCCTGCGACCGGATTGCTGCCCCGCGCATCGCGATACCGCACGACGCGCCCGGTCAGCATCAACCCCCAGGTCGATGCATTGACCCACACATTGTCCGAATGCCCCAGATGCTTGTCCCAGCGCCCGTCGGCGATCTTTTCGGCAATCAGCTGATCCGCCGTTTCCGCATCAGGAATGCGCAGCAGGCTCTCGGCAAGGCACATCAAAATGACACCCTCGTCACTCGACAGCCCATATTCCTTCATGAACGCATCGATCCCGGCGAACTTACCCGCCTGCGCGCGGGCCTGATCGACCAGCATCCGGGCCGTCTCGCTCGCGCGCGCCCGCTCGTCCGCCGTGAACACCGCCCGCTCGGACAACTCGCCAGCCAATCGCCGCTCGTCCAGCAGATTGTGGGCGCCAATCTCGTCCATCGGCGGCAGGTCCACAGCCATGCTCGCCTGCGCCACGCCATCCGACCGCGCCTTTGCCGACTTGGACTTCGACCGGCTGATGGGGGACGTCCTGTCCGTGATCATGCACGTCCTCGAAAATTGAAAAGGGGTGCGGAGCGCTGGCCCCGACTCAAACTATCACTCCATACCAAATTTCCGCTCCCATGACCCCACCCGACAGATCACATACACTGTCATCCAGGGCACCACTGTCATCCCGGCCTAAACTGTCATCCCGGCCAAGTGGAGCCTCCTGAGGCGACACGCCGAGCCGGGACCCAGCAACTGAGCGCCGCAGGCACAATTCCCCCACGCCATCACTTTCCATCGCGGTACCAGTTGAATCCGCCCCCACAACGCCCGATAACGCCCCAACCCCAAGCACCCGAGACAACGCCATGCCCACCGCCCCAGCGATTATCGACACCGTCTCAGCCCTCCGCGCCCAAGTCGCCGCAATCCGCGCATCCAGCGGCACCCTTGCCCTGGTCCCCACCATGGGCGCATTGCATGACGGTCACCTCGATCTCGTCCGCCTGGCAAAAACCAAAGCTGACCACGTCGTCGTCTCGATCTTCGTCAACCCAAAGCAGTTCGCCCCCCACGAAGACTTCGACCGCTATCCCCGCCAGCTTGAAGCCGACAGCGCCAAACTCGCCCCCCTCGCAGTCGGCGTCATATGGGCCCCCACGCCGTCCGAAATGTATCCCGCAGGCTTTGCCACCAAGATCGAACCCGCCGGCGCAGCCCTCGGCCTCGAAACCGACTTTCGCCCCCACTTTTTCGGCGGCGTCGCGACCGTGTGCTGCAAACTCTTCAGTCAGGTCACGCCCGATATCGCGATCTTCGGCGAAAAGGACTACCAGCAGCTCACGGTCCTCAAGCAGATGGTCCGCGACCTCAATCTGCCCTTGACGATCATCGGTGCCCCCACCCGCCGCGAGCCAGACGGCCTCGCTCTGTCGTCGCGCAACGCCTACCTCACGCCCGCCGAACGCGCCATTGCGCCCACGCTCCATGCAGCAATAACCGCGTGCGCTGAGGCCATCAAATCCGGCACACCCATCGACACGGCAACCAGCGCAGCCACAGCAACCGTCCTCGCGGCGGGCTTCCGCTCCGTCGACTACATCGCCGCCCGTGACGCGCACACCTTGGCCCCAGTCGGGACCGGCCACCCCGAAGCTGACACGCCCCTCCGCCTGCTCGCTGCCGCCTGGCTGGGCAACACCCGCCTCATCGACAACATCTCCGTATAAAGTTCCACGTCGCCCAAAAAATAAACAACGAAGCCACGCCGGAACGCGTCCCAACGCTTCGATGTTCTCCCCGCATCTTCAACAATCGCAGGGAGTAAGTCACATGGGCAGCACATCGGACAAGGCGTCAGGTTACGCCAACAAAGCCGCCGGCGCCGTGAAGTCGACCGTTGGCGACGTCGTCGGTAACGACAAACTCGTCGTCGAAGGCGAAGTCCAAAAAATCAAGGGCGATGCTCAGGTCGCAATCGGCGAAACCAAGGACGCCGTCAAAGCCACGACCGACAAGGTCGCAGAAAACATCAACAAAACCCTTTAATCTTAAAAGCCGCCAATAATCAGCCAAAGCGAAAGGCCGGTCAATGGGACCGGCCTTTTCTTGTCAATCTTAGCCGGATACCAAACAAATGACCGCACAATCTCAAATCGAACCCGGCTCAAATCCGCCGGTCAAAGACCCCGATCCACCGACGTCGCCGTCAATCCCTCCGATCACGGAGCCAGCTCCCGCCCCGCCACAGCCCGCCGATCCTGCCATGCCGACACCAGGCGACCCTATCGCCCCATCGATAAAAAATTAGCGCCACGCAGCTTGCAACCGCCCGTTTGCCCCCATACGCTGGCCCTGGCTTAAACCTGCCTGATTGGGGTTCGGAATGCGGTTCTGCTGGGGGCAAGAGGGTCATGCTGAAGAAAGCAATCGTTGCGTGTGTCCTATTCGGCTTGGCGACGCCCGCCCGATCGGATGACGGTAACGATTGCTTTGCCAAGCGCGGCGAAGCGGCCATGGCATCTTGCGACCGCGTCATCGAGTCCGCCCAAACGTCCCGCGCCGATCTGGCCACAGCACTCACCAATCGTGGCCAGCAATTCTACGAACGAAAAGAATACGATCGCGCCTTGGAAGATTTCTCCGCCTCAATTGCTCTAATGCCAAAGGGATATCCACTTGCCTACGCCAATCGAGGCAACTGCTACTTTGCAAAGGGTGATGACATTAAAGCGATTGAGAATTACTCGAAAGCCATCGAATTGTTCCCGACACCCCATCCTGCCAGCCATACGGCCCGTGGCATCCTGTATCAAAAGGCGGGCCAATTGAAAAAAGCCCGCGCAGACTATGAAGCCGCACTCGCTGGCAAGTCCAAATGCGCCGACGATCAATGGGCGCACGACACGGCGCGCGAACGGTTGAAGGCGATGAAAGCCGACTGAGGCTGAAGCGCCCGCCACCTCCGCTTAAGCCGGCATGGGCCCGTTCTGACCGGTGATCCTTTTCACCGTTTATCCACCAAGCCGCACCCTCCCACCGCCGGTTTGTCTTGATTTTGCAGCATACTTGTGTCAGCACACTCGTGGATCGAGCGCAGGGCTGCCGTTTGCTTCTCATTTGAGGCCGCCCCTAAATTCTTATGCCGCCTCCCGGTGATCCGTAATCCCGCGTCCGTGCATTCATCGGCCAAGCCGATACGCGCGTACATTGGCAACCATGCGCTCCATCAGCCGCGCCTCCGCGCCATCCAGGCTCGCAGGCCCATTTTCGCCTGAAGTCGGAGATTTATCTTTTGGAAACTAACGCCCTCGCCGCGCCCATCTCCTTTGAGGATTTGGGTCTTAGCGCCAAGGTCCAGCAGGCTATTATCGCCTCTGGCTACACCACGCCGACCCCCATTCAAGCCCAAGCAATCCCGGTCGCCATGGCTGGCCGCGACGTCCTCGGTATCGCCCAGACGGGCACCGGTAAAACCGCTTCCTTCACCTTGCCGATGATCAGCCGCCTGGAATCGGGCCGCGCCCGTGCCAGAATGCCCCGCTCGCTGATCCTTGCGCCGACCCGCGAATTGGCAGCCCAGGTTGCTCAGAGCTTTGAAAAATACGGCATCAACCACAAGCTGGACGTCGCTCTCCTCATTGGCGGCGTCTCCATGGACGAGCAAACCAAAAAGCTCGACCGCGGCGTTGATGTTCTGATCGCGACCCCTGGCCGTCTGATGGACCATTTCCAGCGCGGCCGCGTCATGCTGATGGGCGTCGAAATCCTCGTCATCGACGAAGCTGACCGCATGCTGGACATGGGCTTCATCCCCGACATCGAAAAGATCTGCAAACTGCTGCCCCCGCGCAAGCAGACGCTATTCTTCTCCGCCACCATGCCAGCCGAAATCACCCGCCTCACCAACCAGTTCCTGGTCGATCCGGTCCGCATCGAAGTTGCCCCGCCCGCGACGTCGGCGAAAACCATCACCCAGTCTTTCGCATATTGCCCCACGGGCGAAGATTGGGCAAAGCGCGAAACCTTGCGCGGTCTGATGAAGGGCACTGGCGTCCGCAACGCCATCATTTTTGCAAACCGCAAAGTCGAAGTCGCGATACTACTGAAATCGTTGGTGAAACACGGCTTTAACGCCGGTGCCATCCACGGCGACATGGACCAGAAGGCGCGCATGGAAACGCTGGACAAGTTCCGCAACGGCGAAATCTTGTTCCTCGTTGGCAGCGACGTCGCAGCACGCGGCCTCGACATCCCCGACGTCAGCCACGTGTTCAACTACGACCTGCCCCGCGACAAAGACGATTACGTGCATCGGATTGGTCGTACCGGTCGCGCTGGCAAAGAAGGTCATGCCATATCGCTCGTCACCCCGTTTGATCTCAAGCAGCTGCAAGAGCTGGAAAAAATGGTTGGCGAAAAAGCAGTATGGGCCGGTGACGCGCCAACCGAGCAAGACTACGCCGACGCTGGCAAGAAAAAGCGCGGACGCACCGCCGGCAGCGTAGGTGCAGCCCGTCCAGGCGGCACGCGTGAACGCCCCATGCCCCAACGCAGCGAACGCAGCAACGAGCCGCGCCCTGCCAGCCTCAATCCCGGCCGCAAGCCCCGGCCCGCACGTGGTCGCGACGACGAACAACCCGTCCGCCGCGAAATCTTAAACACCGGCCAGCGCCGACAGCCGCGAGATGCGGCAGGCCTTGAGCCCCAACCCAACGTCGCAGCGCCTCCCTCCCAGGGTGATCGGCCACCATCCGACCGCGCTCCTCAGCGCATCAGAACGCGCGGCGGCCACGCGCAGGGCGACCGTGGTCCCCGCCCTGAACAACCCCGCGCCGAGCGTGGCGATCGTGGCCCCCGTCAGGATCGTCCTGAGCGCCAAGATCGTCCTGAGCGTCACGACCGTCAAAACCGTCCCGAACGGACAGCCCGCGCGGATCGCCCAGATCAACCAAGACAAGAACTTCCAAGACAGGACCAACCAAGACAAGAGCAGCCGCGATACGATCAACCGCGACAGGAGCAATCCCGGTCCGATCAACCCCGCGTCGAGCAGCCGCGTCACAGAGAGCCGCGTCAAGATCAGCGCAACCAGGACACCCGCGCTCCAGCGCCGTCCCGAGATCGCGAACCGCGCACAGCCCAACGCGAGCCCCGCCCGTCGCACCCCCAGCGTGACAACAATCGCAGCGGCAACAACGACGGCAACGGTGCCAGCAGCTTTGCCGACAACGTGCCCGCTTTCTTGCAACGTCCAGTCCGTCCTGTGAAAGCAGCGTCCGAATAACAAACCCGGGTCGGCCGTCACACGAAACACGGCCGACCCAGTTCCCTAAGCGATCGTCCGCCGTCACGGTCGCGAAGCCTGATCACGATAATGTCCGGCCTGGATGGAGTGAGAGCGATGAACGATATGATCCCGCTAGGCTTGTTCATGGTCGCGACCGCGTTAGCAGCGGTGACGGGCGGTCGCTACATGCCCGGCCCCTGGTATCAAGCGCTCGCAAAGCCCTGGTGGACCCCACCCGGCTGGGTTTTCCCCGTGGTTTGGACGACGCTATACATCATGATTGCGATTGCCGGCTGGCAAGCCTACATCTCGCAGGGCATCGGCCCGCTCGTTGCAGTATGGGTCCTCCAACTGGTCCTCAATGCGATGTGGTCGTGGATCATGTTTGGCCGCAAGCAGATCGACTGGGCGCTCGTCGACGCCGGCGGAATGTGGCTGTCGATCGCCGCTTTCATCGTGCTCGCTTGGCCAGTCAACCAGACCGCAGCCCTTCTGTTCGTCCCATATCTCGTCTGGGTGTCGATCGCGTTCTTGCTCAACCTGCGCATCCTGCAGATGAACCCGCGTGAACAGAGCGTCCGGGCCTAGAGTGCTTCCGGAAAAGTGGGAACCGGTTTTCCGAAAAGAAGCACGACCAAATAAAAGCTTAGGGTCCGTCTTTGATTCCATCAAAGTTGGACGGACCCTAAAGCCCTGCCTTCTGCGCTGAGATCACCCCGGTAAACACAGCCTGGACGGCAATCGCGGCAACGAGAATCCCAAACACCCGCATCAGCACGCGCTGCGCCGTGATCCCCAGCAACCGGTTGAGGTCATGCGAGGCGAGCAGCAACCCGTATGTCAGCGCCATCACGGCAAAAAGCGCCACCACAACCAACCCCAGCGCCATCGGATCGCCGTGAGCGTTGGCCGCCATCAAAATCCCGCTGCTCATAGCCCCCGGCCCCGCCAGCAAAGGTGTCGCAATCGGAAACACCGCGATGTCGTCGCGTCCCTGTGCCTCAGCCCCTTCCGACGGCGTCAGTTTGAACATGCTGTCCGGGCGCGCAAACACCATATCGAGCGCAATAATCAGCAAGATGATCCCGCCTGCTGTCTGCAGCGCGGCAATCGACACCCCAAGCTGCCGCAACAGTGGCTCGCCCAGTACTGTGAACACTAGTAAAATTCCACCCGCGATCAGCGTCGCCTTCGCTGCCAGCCGCGCCCGTCCGCGCCGATCCATCTGCGGCGTCAGGGTCGCAAACAACACCGCCGCCTCGATCGGCCCGATGGTCGCAAAGAACGTCGTGATCGACGACAGCAGGCTCGCAATCACGCCCGGCCTCCCAGCTGCTCTGTCAGCAATCCCAAGCGCTGGCTGCTAACACATTGAAAATGTTACAAAGTCTCTTGCAACCGAACGAACACAACGTATCTTATCGTCAGGGATAAGGAAACGCTCGAGACCAACACACTCTTCTCGGGGAGATACGCGAATGCGCGACACGTCACCAGACTTTGCAGCTCAACTCCAGGGCTACAGCCTCACGACCGCTGAAATCTTGTACCGCTTACCCGACCATCCAAGCCTGCTCCAAACCTACATCTGGCAGGAGTACGATGTGTCGCCAGCCTTCCCCAAGTTGAAAGGCTTCCTCGACTTCTGGACCGCCAAGATTGAAGGCAAGCTCTATAAGGTCACCATCGCCCACCGCGAACTCATCAGACCGGCCGACCTCCGCCTCCTGACCACCGAGTACAAATGGAACTGACCCCGGTGCTACGGGATCAATCGCGGGCGCGAGGGCCTGGCGAACAAAGCTCGACGACGACGATGTGCGGCACCGTCAACGCCCCCAGCGCCATGAAAATCATGCCGATCAACGCAGGCCCCGGAGGCAGCGTCGACATCCCGAATGCACCGATAAGCGTTCCGATGATCGCCAAAGGCGCGTAAGGCAAAGCCGACCGGAAAAACGCGCCGACCGACGCAGAATGCAGCTGTTGGTGCGTTTCTATCATGTGGCGCATGGAGTGGAGACCACAGAAATAAACGAGGAAAAACAACATCGGCGGCGTCAGCCAGGCCAGCGCTAAAACGACCACCAGTTCAGCGGCCGCCCACGGTCTCTGACTGGCAATAAGCGCGATGACGACCACACTGGCCTGCAGCAGCGGCAGGGCCATCGCCGCCATGATCAAGCCTACCGAATTCGCGACAGGTTCCGGTGCCAGCCAGGAAAAGATCTCGACGACCTCCCCCCGGTGGAGTCCCGCCGGCGCCGTGATCATCGCCGCAGCCACCAGCAGACGCGGTAACCGGTCAAGATCGTGATCCCAGTCGCCCGAGAAATGATAAATCGACATGGCAAGAAACACAGGAAGCGCGAGCGCCGGGGCCATCAGCCAGAGGCCAAAAAACCCACCTGCTAGCGCAACATATCCAAACAGCATCGTTGAGATGGCTGGGCGACGCCCCAGCCCGTTTCGATCCGTCCACACAGCAACGTCGAAGGCCCCGTGCGGAACGCCTAGAACCAAAATGATCGCGCCAGCTAGCAAAGGCATGTCGAGCGGATTGATCACCACACCGCTGATCGTCAGGGCGAGCAGCCCGGCACCGACAACAACAAAAACTGCGCGATGATTTAAGAATGCGGGGGGCAGCAGCGCCGACAACGGAACCCGGCGATCGGAGGTCTCATCTGCGGGGTTCTCGGCTGCAAAGGTTTGGCTCGCCATCGTCGGCATTCTCCCGTCAGGCGCGTTTCGACATCGGCGCCGTGAGCATGAAACCGGTGGCGCCGGGCGGCACCACCGGAAGGTCGTTGTTGCGTCAGGCAGGGGTCAGGACGCCGGGACGCGTACCGTCGGACCGCATGACGCCTTCCGTTGCCGACTTGCGCACGGCAATCAGATAGATGACGACACCGAACACGGCTTTGGCCACGATGTCGGAGACGGTGTAGCCAATCTCGACTGCAGTCGCAGCCTCAGCACCAGTCAGCCCGATCATCGGAAACACGAATACGACCGGGTAGAACGACCACGAGATGACCGTCAGCCACCGCGCTGTATTCACCAGACCGCGCACGTCGTCCGACTGCTTTGCAATGGCGTCACCGAGGCCGACGAACAACTCGTAGACGATCCATGCGAACGGAATCATCGCGAGTGCCCACCAGATCCACCGCGTCGATGGATCGCCGGAAATTTCGCCTGGATATCCCAAAATGACCATGATGGCGGCCAGAAGTCCGAGGCGAACACCTTTCGACCAGGTTTCGGCCCGTGACAATCCCATCACAAGAATGAGCTCGATCAGGAGCAATGGCACCGTCAAAAGCCAGTCGACGTAACGGTAGGCATGGTTGAACGAAACGCCAGTCAATGCGATTTTTCCGTTCACAACGTCATAGCTGGCATCCCAGCTCTGAAGAATGCGAAAGTAATGATAAAACGCAATGGCCGTAACGAGGCCCGTAATTGTCAGAGCCGTTTTATATCGGTCACTCACTTGAGAGCGGCTCAGCCAGAAAAATAGTGTGGCAGCACCCATTGTCGCGATCGTAAAAGAAAACGCGTTATAGACCAATTCATATTGGCCTACTGATATGACAGGCATGCTTTACTCCTGCTTGTAGTCTCCGACCCCCAATAGGAATCGAACTGTATACGAGCCACCCTCCTGATAGTTCCCAAGCTGAGTGTCACAGCCACGGTCGCAGGCAGTATTAGACATGCCCTCCCGCCCCACCCCAATGCCAACATTCCACACGCCTCGTCCGCGTCGCTATGCCAAGCGCGGCCCCCAAAACTTAACGATCTCTTCACCCTGAAAGCCACCACGGCAAGCCCGTTTACCGGCTGCCAACTCCGATCTGATATGGTCTCTCCTCAAACCCACAACCATCTGGGAAATAGCGTGAATCTTGCGTTCAAGCTGTCCGGCACCCAAGCCATCGTCTACCGCAAACCGTGGGGCGTCATTGCCTTCTCGATCATCATGACCGCGATCCTACTCGTCGGTGCCAGCGGTTTCGGGCTCATCAGCTCCCGTGAAGCCAAATCGGTCGTTGCGATTCCATTCGCAATCTTCGGCTTGATCTTCGGGATCTTCGGGTTGTTAATGATCCAAGAGATCGTGCGCAAGTCCGGCACCTGGCTCCGCGATGGCGGCATCCCATTGGCCACGGCCAGCAAATCCGGTTTGATCATGGCCACAAGCTACAACGCCAAACCCCAGACCTTTGACTGGTCCGCCGTGACCGCAATCGTCCTGGCAGACGAACTGGAAACCATCAGCAATCACGAGACCGATTGGAACAGCGGCCAGTTCATCGTGTTCTTGAACCCGGATGCCACACCCAACACGATCATGGGCCGCCTCACAGCTCAAATCTCCAGATCCGGCGAAGACAAACCGTATCTCTCAACCGATTTCCCGCCAAATTCGTCCCGCGACTTGGAAATGGCTCTGCGCCGATTAGCACCCGGCAGCGTCCTTATCCGCCGCTGCAAACGTGCCATATTCGACGCCAAATCAAAAACCGACCGATATGAAAATACCTGATTGCTCCCAATTCAAGCCTTCTTCACAAACTCGCTCTTGAGCTGCATCGGCCCAAAGCCCTCGATCTTGCAGTCGATATCGTGATCGCCCTCGATCAGCCGAATATTGCGCACCTTCGTCCCGACTTTCACAACCGCCGACGACGCCTTGATCTTGAGATCCTTGATCAGCGTCACGCTATCGCCATCCGCCAGCACGTTCCCATTGGCGTCCTTCCAGACTTTAGGCCCGTCCTCGTCGTCCGCACCACCTGCAGCCACCAACGGCCACTCGTGCGCACACTCAGGACAAATCAACAGCGCCCCGTCCGCATACGTAAACTCAGACGAACACTTCGGACATTTGGGCAGCGTATCAGTCATTACAGCTTCCAATTCGTAGGGTGCAATAGCGCAGCGTATCGCACCGTCTTAACCCGGATCACGGCGCAATACGCAAGAATGCTATTGCGCCCTACATACCGCGACTACTTCCCCGCCCCGACCTGGGTCAGCGAGTGTTACCAACAAGCCCCGCTCGCCGAACTAACGCGGGTCTCGCTGTGATCAAACCGGCCTCACCAACGCATCCCGATTCGGGAGTTTGTGGTTGTTTCAACCCTTTCTTGGAAAGCACGATATCGGCCTTGAGAACTAGCTTCTGAGCTAATCGCTCAAAATCATTCTTTACTTCCTGCACGCCGCTGGCATTTGAGCCAAAAACTCCGTCTTTGCTTTGCAAGTGAAACATTGGCTTACGCAACCGCTGGGCCAAAGGCATCAAACTTCTATAATCCTTTAGCATTGCGAGGCATAAATCATCATTGCCGACCTCTATTGAGCCGGAAGCGGGGGGCGCCTTCATCGACTCTCTGTAAACATTAGGGATGTGTCTCATCCAGTATTCGTATGCCTTTACTGGCCGATCAAGCCGCACCGAATGCTTCATCACAATGTATCCCAAGGGCTTCATTTGACCACATGGCAACGCCGTGAAACTATCTGGTGCGCGCTCCAACCGATCAGCCCAATCGCTCCGCCATTCACCTAAGCGCCGACCTAAATTTGTAAGCCCTTGGAGTGAAAACAAATCCGGAGCGAGAGGAATAACAACGTAATCTGCGGCGATCATGGCAGCTCGGTTCAGAGCGCCGAGGTTCGGACCGACATCTATCAGTGCGACGTCACTCGAATAGTGCTCGCCGGCTTTCAGAACCGTGCGATGAAAAGCCGTCATCACGCGATATGCCCGGGGGTTCCGGTTTAGGCACTGGGGCCATTGGCTATTGAGCTCGTCCTCAGACAACGATAGCGCAAGATCACCAGGGATGAGGTTAATGCGCTCTGTCACTTCTTCGACATGTGGTGGATTAATATCTCCAGTGCCCTCAAGCAAGGGAGCTAAAGCACCATAGACCGTTGCGGAATGCCCACCCTTTTTCATATCAGACAATTCGTGAGTACGCGCCTCACCCAAAAACATGCTAGTAAGATTTGCTTGCGGGTCTAAATCTAAAGCTAGGACCTGCAAACCTTTGTCTGCCAACATCCATGACAAGTGAAACACCAGAGAAGTCTTGCCCACCCCGCCTTTGTTGTTGAAGAATGCGATCGTTTTCATGAGCGTTTTCTCGTTGGCACAGCCACCGGAAAATGCCGGCCTGACGAGGACGCTGATCTGCTTCGGTTAACAACTCATGACACTTCGCATCTGCTATACCGACCGTCGACCCGGGCAGGCCTATTCGATTATTCGACAGCACAAAATAGCGATTTTTTCTCACTTCCCCGCACCAACCTCGGTCAGCGAATAGCACCCATTCGACCGCGCCCCGCCACGCCCGCCCTTCAACTCACAAACCAACGCATCGCCGCCCTTGACCCACACCTCGATGAGCCAGAACACATCCGTCTGATCCTCGGGACTGCGGGTCTGATACTTGAGCTTCCACCCACCCTGCGTAAGCCGCGACACACACCATCGCTGCGTGACCTTGGGCACGCACTCCTCATCGAACCAATCGTCCTTGGAGCTCTCCGCCCGCGCCGCTGCGGCCATGAGCCCGAGCGCCAAACCCACGCCCGTCATCAACCGCAATGTAGCCATCCCTCTACATGTCCGATATTCATACGCGTCAGAATCTGAGACGGAGCCCCTCTCATCACTCCATGGCCGCCCTTGAGGCGGCCATCCAGGAACCACAACAGCTGACGTCTCCACTTGCTGCCCTGGGTGGCCGGGTCAAGCCCGGCCATGAAGTGAAGTCAAAAGTCACGGGGTCCAGGGGCCGTGCCCCTGGCCTTCACGTCACGTCACTACCGATCAATCTCCCCGAACACGATATCGAGGCTCCCGATGATCGCCGACACGTCGGCCAGCATGTGCCCCCGGTTCATGTAATCCATCGCCGCCAGATGCGGGAACCCCGGCGCGCGGATCTTGCAGCGGTACGGCTTGCTCGACCCATCGGCAATCAGATACACGCCGAACTCGCCCTTGGGCGCTTCTACGCAGGTGTAAACCTCACCCGCTGGCACGCGCACGCCCTCGGTATAGAGCTTGAAATGATGGATCAGCGCTTCCATCGAGCGCTTCATCTCGCCCCGCTTGGGCGGCACGACCTTCTTGTCCAGCGCGACGTGCGGACCCTGACCGGCTGGCGACAGCAGCTTGTCGCAACACTGCTTCATGATCTTCACGCTCTCGCGCATTTCCTGCATACGGATGAGATAGCGATCATAACAGTCGCCGTTCTTGCCGATCGGAATGTCGAAATCCATTTCCGAATAACATTCATACGGCTGCGACTTGCGCAAATCCCACGCCGCCCCCGACCCGCGCACCATCACGCCGGAGAACCCGAGCTTGAAGCACTCCTCCAGTGTCACGACGCCGATATCGACGTTGCGCTGCTTGAAGATGCGGTTGCCGGTCAGCAACGTCTCGATGTCATCCAGCACCTTGGGATGGAAATCGCAAAACGCCGAAATGTCCTGGATGAGCTTTTCTGGTAGGTCCTGATGCACCCCGCCAAGGCGGAAATACTTGGCGTGCATGCGCGAGCCCGAAGCCCGCTCATAAAACACCATCAGCTTTTCGCGCTCTTCAAAGCCCCACAGCGGCGGCGTCAGCGCCCCCACGTCCATCGCCTGCGTGGTTACGTTCAGCAAATGCGACAGCAACCGGCCGATCTCGGAATAAAGCACGCGAATGAGCTGCGCCCGGTACGGCACCTCGATCGCCAGCAGCTTTTCCGCCGCCAAGCAGAACGCATGCTCCTGGTTCATCGGCGCAACGTAATCGAGCCGGTCGAAATACCCGATGGCTTGCAGATACGTCTTATGCTCGATCAGCTTTTCCGTACCGCGATGGAGCAGCCCGATGTGCGGATCGACCCGTTCGACAACCTCACCGTCCAGCTCCAGCACAAGGCGCAACACGCCGTGGGCCGCCGGATGCTGCGGTCCAAAGTTGATGTTGAACTGGCGAATATCAGTCTCAGCCATGAGGTGTGTCCTTGGGCGGCGCGTCGATAATGCCGGAATAGATGGCAGCGATGGATAACGCAATCCCGAGCGGAGGGATTGCGACTAAGTCATTGGGTCCATACTCTACCGGAACCGCGGGAAACCGCCCGTCTGCCCCCCGAATCCAGGCCAAGCATGCCGCCTCGTCCTGGCTTGCGACAATGTAGGCCTGCAGCGGGGCGAGCGCCAGGTACTCAGCCCTCTTGACTTCAAGATCGATAGACGTCGTCGATGGCGAAAGCACCTCAAAGATGATCCCAGGAACCTCCGTCGACAGGCTCGTGAGAGGAGCGCCAACGGGCTCGACGACAACGTCGGGATGGCGAACGCTTTCACCGACATCAACGCCACGATCCTGCAATACCATCCAACTCGTGCCATCGATCTGCGGTTTGACAACGTCCCGAATGCGGGCTCCCACAAGGGAGTGCCGCAGCGTACCGCCCGTCATCTGCTGCACGATATACCCCCTGTCGAGTTCATAACGCCCGTCAGGACGCCCCTGGATGAAGCGATAGAAGGCAGCCTTATCGACTTTGGAAAATGACGTTGCGTTCATGCTAACGCTCCTCGGGCATGCCGATTTCTAACCCGTCTTGTCGAACGCGGCCAGCGTCTCCCGCCATAGTTGCGGGCCTGTAAGACGAATAATCTCGTCAGCTCCCCAATTTGCAAGCAGCGTCAGCTTACCAGCATCTGAATACGGTCCGATCTCCCCGTTGACCAGTTCAACTTTTTCCAGGAGGCCGACGTCACCGAACAGAAATTCCTGCACCGTGAACTTTTGCGGCTCACGCCGCACCCGTTTTGACAAGCGGGCCTCCTCAAGTTGTTTTCCCGGACAAGTGCGCCTTTGCGCACGCAGATCCGCGGGCCTTACCACTCACCTTTGCACTTCATAGTCCCGCCACGCCCGCCTTCGCTGCCTTGACGTTGACCATCCCCTTGAACCGGTCCCACGGCACCACGGCGCGGCCATGCGTCCCCTCACCGATCTTGTCGATCCCGTCGTGCGCCACGACCTTGAACGTCAGCTTCCGCCCCTTGACCTCGATGCATTCCACATCGACCGTCACCGTCTGCCCCGGCAGCGTCGCCGCCGTATGATTGACGTTAATATCGACGCCCAGCGACCCCTCGCCCTCGTCCAGATGCGGCGCCATCAGCTTGATGCACGCCCATTCCATCAGCCCGACCATGAACCCGGTTGCAAACACCCCTGGCATCGCCACGAACTCCGGTGCCTCAGGATACAAGCACGGCACCGTCTTATTCACCGGCACCACAAACTGGAACGTGAACCGCTCCCCCGCCTGCAACGTCGCTTTCATTGAGCGTCTCCCCTCCTCAACAACGAAAAAGAGCGCGCTTGCGCGCGCCCTCTATCCCAACCAAACGGCCAGTTACCAGACGTCAACCCCGGTTGACGATCGGTACGAATTCGCGGCGCGCCTCGCCCAGATACAGCTGGCGCGGACGACCGATGCGCTGCTCGGGATCTTCGATCATTTCCTTCCACTGCGCAATCCACCCGACGGTCCGAGCAACCGCGAACAGCACCGTGAACATCGAGGTCGGGAAGCCCATCGCTCGCAGCGTGATGCCCGAATAGAAGTCGATATTGGGGTAGAGCTTCTTCTCGATGAAGTAGCCGTCCGACAACGCAATCCGCTCCAGTTCCATCGCGACCTGCAGCAATGGCTCATTTTTCTTGCCAAGCGCATCGAGAACTTCGTGACAGGTCTGCTGCATCACCTTCGCGCGCGGATCGTAATTCTTGTACACCCGGTGACCAAAGCCCATCAGGCGGAAGCCCGAGTTCTTGTCCTTGGCCTTGGCGATGAATTCGGGAATGCGATCGACGGTGCCGATTTCTTCCAGCATCTGGAGTGCGGCTTCGTTGGCCCCGCCGTGAGCGGGACCCCACAGGCACGCGATACCGGCCGCGATGCAAGCGAACGGGTTGGCACCCGACGAACCCGCCAACCGAACCGTCGACGTCGACGCGTTCTGCTCGTGATCGGCGTGCAGGATGAAGATGCGGTCCAGCGCACGCGCCAACACCGGATTGATTTCATACGGCTCGCAGGGAACTGCAAAGCACATCTGCAGGAAGTTCGACGCAAAGTCGAGATCATTACGCGGATAGATAAACGGCTGCCCGACCGAATACTTATAGGCCATCGCGGCAATCGTCGGCATTTTCGCAATCATGCGATGGCTGGCGATCTCGCGCTGCTTGCTGTCGTTGATGTCCGTCGAGTCGTGATAAAATGCGCTCAATGCTCCAACGACACCGCACATGATCGCCATCGGGTGGGCATCGCGACGAAACCCGGTGAAAAACTTCGTCATCTGCTCATGAACCATCGTGTGGTTCGTGATCGTCTTGCGGAAGCTCTCATACTGCGTCTTGGTCGGCAGTTCCCCGTGCAGCAGCAGATAGCACGTCTCTAGGAACGACGCCTCTTGGGCGAGCTGATCAATCGCGTACCCGCGATGCAGCAAAATGCCAGCGTCGCCATCAATATACGTGATTTTGGACGCGCAATTGGCGGTCGAGGTGAACCCAGGATCGTAGGTGAAGCATCCCGTGTCTTTGTAGAGCTTGGCGATGTCGATCACATCGGGCCCAATCGTGCCGGACCGGACCGCCATCTCGCAGGTCTTCCCGTCGAGATTGAGGTTAGCAATCGTTTTTGCGGTTTTGTCGTGGACGTTCATGACCGGAAACTCTCCTCAAGCCTCGATTAGGGGCACCACGCCCGTCAACAGGTGGTGCACTGCGATAAATAAGCCTAGATCAAATGCCCGCAGGACGCCACTTCATCTAAGGGATGATTGCGACTCCTGTTTTTCAGCTCCCAACATCGCGTCCCTGACCCTGACCGCGCGATGTCCGGCCACTAATTGTCAGCCTCCAAATCTCCCAGCACGTCTGGCCCACCCGTGGATGGCCGCCCCCCGCCGATGTCGGCGTCCAAACCCTCCGATGCCGACTCCCCGGCATCGAGCCCCAACGCAAGCGCCGCTTGAATCGCAAACTGCGTCAACCGCGATGGACGCAAGCTTCCCGGATCGAATGCGGGCGGCACCGGCGGACGCGACCACGGACGATCCCCCCGCACGGCACTGACGGTCTGCGTCCGCACGCCATCTTTGCCCACGTAAATCGTGTGGACGCCGCCCCGCCGCAAGCCATCGGGATCGACCACGACCCCTGGCCGGGAACACCCCTTCGGTCGCGGCATGTCCAGCACCAGAATGCTGGCCCGCGCGCAATCCTCCACCAGCGCCGCCCCATGCCGCGTCACGGCCAACCGCTGCCCCTTGATCGCAACGGCGCAGCCCGTGTCATCGCAGCCAAAACCATCCCCGACCGCCACGCTCTTCGCCGTCCGCCCATCGCCATCCGCCTCCAGCCATCGCGACAGCTCATACAATCCGCGCGGCGCGGGCAACGCGCTGAACCGCACGCCATCCACCCGGGCCGCGACCAACTTGCCGTCGCGTCCCACGATGATATCGGGCCGCTCCAGAAACGGGGCTTGCGCCAACCCGGCCAGCACCAACGGCACCCCCAGCAACCGCCATCGCGTCGTCCACAGCAACAGCCAAAGCCCGCCTGCCAGCATCCACAGAATCGACGCCAGCGGGATCGCGGCCACCGGAACTGCCGCCCCCGGCAATCCGGCGACCGTATAAGCGATGGCGGTCATCGCGTTAATCCCCCAGCCGGCCAACCACAGCGGCCCTGCTTCCAGCCCGAACGGCATCGCAACCAGCGTCGCAAGAGCAAGCGGCATCACGATCAGATCGCAGATCGGCAGCGCGACCAGATTGGCGATCATCCCGTACTGCTGGCTGGTATGGAAATGGTATGCAGCGATCGGCGCAACCGCCAGCGTCACCACGACCGTAGACCCCATGATCCCGCCAACGAACAGCACGCCCGTCATCACCGGCCCGCGCATCCGGTCCACGCGCCCAAGCCGTTCCTCCCGCGCGCGCAGAGCCTCGAACCCTGCGACGAGTGCCACCACCGCCGCAAACGACATCTGAAACCCGGCATCGAACAAACTCTCCGGCCACGCAAGCAGCAATGCCAGCGCCGCCAGCGCCACATTCCGCAAAGCCAGCGCAGGCCGCTCCGCCATCATCGCAAAAAACAGGATCGAGATCTGCACGTAGGACCGCACCGTGGCAAACGATCCGCCCGAAATCAGCAGATAGCCGAGCGCCCCGAGCGCCGCCGCGACAGCCGCCCACTTCTTGATCGGATAGCGCAGCGCAATCCCGGGAATGGCCGCCAGCAAGAACCGCACCGAAAAGAACACCGCGCCCGCCATGACCACCATGTGCAGGCCCGAGATCGACAGAATGTGATAGAGCCCGCTGTCGCGATAGGCAGCGTCCGTCGCGGGCGTGATGCCGCCCCGTTCACCGGTGATCAGGGCATTCGCAATCCCCCCGGTTTCACCCGGCAACGCCGCGATGATCGCCCGCCCGATCCCGACCCGCACCCGCTCGATAGGGGCCGTCGCCCACATCTGCCAAGGCAGCGGCCCAGCCTCGGTATCGATCTGCGCGGCGGCCATCGAATACCCGACGCCGCCGATCCCCAGATACCACGCCTGCCGCCCGAAATCGAACCCGCCCGGCAGCGACGGCTCCCCAGGCGGCCCCAGCGTCGCCGTCAACCGCACGGCATCGCCGGGCCGCAATCCCACCAGCGCCGCCATCGTCCGAACCCGCACCCGTCGCGGCAGCTTGTCCGCAGGCAGCCCCCCAAGGCTCATCACCCGCAACGTGATCCGCTGCCCTTTGCCAACCTTGGGTTCGACGAGTTCGGCAAAGCCGCGCACATCAACGCCAGACACCTGACGCTCCAGCACCGGCCCGCGCACCCATTCGGTCCGCAGCTTGGCAATCGCAAACCCAAGCGAAAGCCACAGCAGAACGCCTGCCAGCACATAGGACAGCATATCCCGCCGCCACAACGCCTTGAGCACCAATGCTGCAGGCACCGGCACCAAAGCGAGATTGAGACTTGGCTCCACCGGCAGCCAGAAGTACCCAGAGACCCCCAACGCCAGCAACACGGGCACCCAGTTGAACCAGCTCGCCCGCTCTGCCTCCAGCCAATCAGCCAACGCCCCAAACGGCCCCCACGCCCGCGCAGGCGGCGCTAAAAACTCGGCCTCCCCCTCCGCCAGACTCACCCGCGTTTCCCCCTCAAGCCCGATAGGTCTTGTACCCCCAATCAAGCCCCAAAGAAAAGCCGCAACAGCCGAGCCCCTCAAACATCCGCGATACGAATAGCCACAAATTCGTCTTTCGCCAATTGAACCCCTAAAGTCTCAGCCTTTGATCGATCATACGCACCCGAAAGAACGGCAATACCTTCGGCGTTAAGATCGTCCCGAGCCCCGCCATTGCCGCGTACACGCTTCATATAATCATACTGATCATGCAACAGCGCCTCAATAATCGACCGATGAACGACCCGCCCGACGTTCTCCCGGAAGAATTGCGCCGCCCGCTTTTTCCCACCTTCGATACTACGCAACTCGCGGAACCGCTTCATATCGAGCCCAGCCCAACGGCTTGGCGGATAGGGAACATCTTCCACAAGCCACATAATGTTACGCCGCCCGGCCTCGGTAATAGACCTCTTTCGATCTCGATTTTCACTGCCCAGATAGGCTTCTCTGGCAACGATAAGACCAAGCCAACAGCGCCCGTCAAATTTTGCCGTAGCGATCAGCAGACATGGCTCTTCATCCCGATAAGTTTCAACCGGGATCATCCACGTGGAGCCAATCGTATTCTTTATATCGACCTCGAGCCCATCGATCTGTAGATCCCGGCTGAGTCCCTTTGGCAATTCAAGCAAATCCCGAATGAAATGCTCAACCTTTAAGCCGATAAACGTCTTCTCGACCTTATCAAGTTCTTCCATCGTCGTCCGCCCTGTCCGAACGGGGTCGATAACGAAATCAACGGCATTCTTGATCAGATCTGGAAGCTCGTCTCTGAGCCTGTCGGCACCGCCAGCTTTGCGCTCTATCTCAGCACGAATGCGCGCCAGAATTTGAAAGTCCTGATGCTTTTCATCGACCTGCGAAGTTCCAAAACGTTGCTTGGTTCCAGCCTTGGCCATCGGCCTATATCATCTCAACTTGCCAAGCCTTCACCTTCACTCGCGCCCGCGATTTCACGGTCTTTGGCGCAATCGCCGTCTTGATAGCGGCAGCCACTGCAAACGCAACCGGTGGCGGAAACGCATTTCCCACCTGACGGTAAGCCGCCGTCTTCTTACCGCCGAATTCCCAATCGTCGGGGAACCCCTGCACGCGCGCAACCATGCGCACCGTCAAGCGCGGCATCCCCTCGAAATCCTCATCCGGCGCGGCATTCGCAATCCCCATGCCATCAACGCCGAGTGCTGCCCAAGCCTTCTTCGCACGTGTTGGCCCCAAATCTGGACCACCATGCTTCTTCGATCCACCCACGACGGTCGGCGCAATCGCACACGCCGTATCACGCCATTGATCTGCCCCGCGCCACCCACGCGCACGCATCAAATCATGCAGCAGTCGCCCAACCGTCGGCGCTTTACGCTTTACCTCTGGCCAGACGAACTCCGCCGCATACTGCTTTTTCAACGCGACAATCAGTACGCGCGGACGCAACTGCGACACCCCAAAGTCGGCGGCGTTGAATAGCCGCCATGAAGTGACATACCCCATCGCCCCAAGACGCGCGTCGATGCTCGCGCGATAACCGGCGAAATCCGGCGCAAGTATCCCCCGAACATTCTCAATCATCACCGCCTTGGGCCGCACCTCGTCGATAACGCGCAAGCCCGCTGGAAAACAATCCCGATCATCGAGCGGACCCAATTGCTTCCCGGCCACCGAAAACGGCGGGCACGGAAAGCCTCCCGCGACGAGATCGACACCCTTGTATAAACGGCCATCGAACGTGTTGAGGTCTTCTTCGTGAACGGTCCAATGTGGCCGGTTCAGCCGTAGAGTGCCGCACGCGTGTGGATCAATCTCAACCAAGCCGGCGTGCTCAAAGCCAGCACGCTCAAGCCCTAAAGCCTGTCCGCCAGCCCCGGCGCAAAGTTCTATGGAATATCCGCTCATAGCTTTGAAATTGCCCCGATTCGACTGGTATCCTCGATCTAGCTATATGACACGCTTAATCGGAACGAAATGAGAACTCAAGCAGTTTGATACTCTGTCCCAAAGATTCCATACTCCCCCCATGGCCAAGCCCCCCAAATCGTCCCCCCCAAAGCCCCGCCCCTCGCGCGGTCGCTCCGGCAAACCCGCGCCGCCGCCGACGGAATCCTCCGCTGGCACGCCCGGCTTTGGCGAGAGCCATCAGGCCCTGTACGCCGCCGGTCCATCGACGTTGCCGGCGCTGCGCCAATCCGGCCCGCGCCCCCCCATGTCCGGCGAAACTCTGACCGCGACCCTTGACGCCCTGCTCGCAAGACCCGAGGAGCGCACCGACGCCGCGAAGGCCGTCCTCCAGCGTCAGCCGCTGATGGCGAGCCACCCGATCGTCGCAGGCACCACGCCGAAATACGTGCCTCATCGCCCAGAACGCCCCGAAAAGAGCGAAGGCAACATCCCCTTCGACCTCGTCTCCGAATATCAGCCCAAAGGCGACCAGCCCGCCGCGATCAAAGAACTCGTCGCCGGTGTGAACGCTGCCGAACACGATCAGGTTTTGCTCGGCGTCACCGGCTCGGGCAAAACCTTCACCGTCGCCAACATCATCGCCCAAACCCAGCGCCCCGCCCTCGTCCTCGCACCCAACAAAACGCTCGCCGCCCAGCTCTACGGCGAATTCAAAAGCTTCTTCCCAAACAACGCCGTCGAATACTTCGTCTCCTACTACGATTACTACCAGCCCGAGGCCTACGTGCCCCGCACCGACACCTACATCGAAAAAGAAAGCTCGGTGAACGAACAGATCGACCGGATGCGCCACGCCGCGACCCGCGCACTGCTCGAACGCGACGACGTCATCATCGTCGCCTCGGTCTCCTGCATCTACGGCATCGGCTCGGTCGAAACCTACACGGCGATGACCTTCACCGTGAAGCTTGGCGAAACACTCTCCCGCGACCAGCTGCTCGCCGACCTCGTCGCCCTCCACTATCGCCGCAACGACGCAGCCTTCGCGCGCGGCACCTTCCGCGTCCGGGGCGACACCGTGGAGCTGTTCCCAGCCCACTTGGAAGACCGCGCCTGGCGCATCTCGCTGTTCGGCGACCAGGTCGACACCATCACCGAATTTGACCCCCTCACCGGTCACAAATCCGGCGACTTGGCGCTCGTCAAAATCTACGCCAATTCCCACTATGTCACGCCCAAGCCAACCCTCCAGCAGGCCATGAAATCCATAAAAACCGAGCTGAAGGCGCGCTTGGAGGAACTCTACGCCAACGGCAAGCTGCTCGAAGCCCAGCGCTTGGAACAGCGCACGACCTTCGACATGGAAATGATGGAAGCCACCGGCTCCTGCGCGGGCATTGAAAACTATTCCCGCTATCTGACAGGCCGCCAGCCCGGTGAACCCCCGCCCACCCTGTTTGAATACCTGCCCGACAACGCCCTCGTGTTCGCCGACGAAAGCCATGTCACCGTCCCCCAGATCGGCGGCATGTTCCGAGGCGACTACCGGCGCAAGGCAACGCTGGCCGAATTCGGCTTCCGCCTCCCCTCCTGCATGGACAACCGGCCCATGAAGTTCGAGGAGTGGAACGCCATGCGCCCCTCGACCGTCTACGTCTCCGCCACCCCTGGCAGCTGGGAACTCGACCTGACCGGTGGCACCTTCGTCGAACAGGTCATCCGCCCCACCGGCCTGATCGACCCCATCTGCGAGATCCGCCCCGCCAAAACCCAGGTCGACGACACCATCGACGAAGTCCGCCAAGTCGCCGCCCAAGGCTACCGCTCCCTCGTCACCGTGCTCACCAAGCGCATGGCCGAAGACCTGACCGAATACATGCACGAGCAGGGCATCCGCGTCCGCTACATGCACTCTGACATCGAAACCTTAGAGCGCATCGAAATCATCCGCGACCTACGGCTTGGTGCGTTCGACGTGCTGATCGGCATCAACCTGCTGCGCGAAGGCCTCGACATCCCCGAGTGCGGCCGCGTCTGCATCCTCGATGCCGACAAGGAAGGCTTCCTGCGCTCCGAGACGTCCCTCATCCAGACCATTGGCCGCGCCGCCCGCAACGTCGATGGCCGGGTGATCCTTTACGCCGACAAGATCACCGGCAGCATGGAGCGCGCGCTCGCCGAAACCGATCGCCGCCGCGAAAAGCAAACCGCCTACAACACCCTGCACGGCATCACGCCGGAAAGCATCAAACGCAACATTCACGACGTGATGGCCTCCGTCTACGAGCAGGACCACGTCACCGTCGACAATGGCCTCGCCGATACCCCGATGGTGGGCCACAACCTCGCCGCCGTCATCGCCGACTTGGAAAAGCGCATGAAGGCCGCCGCCGCCGATTTGGAATTCGAAACCGCCGCCCGCCTGCGCGACGAGGTCAAACGCCTGCAAGCCACCGAACTGTTCCTGGCCGACGATCCACTCGCTCGTCAGTCGTCAATCGACACCGCCACCGGCGGCTATAAAGGCGAGCGCAAATACGGCAACGCGGCCAACTTGCCGCCTAAGGACCCCAACGCCGAAAGCCGCCGCATCCGCAAACCCACCCTCGACGAGATGGGCGGCAACTCCAACACCACCGCCATCAAGGCCAGCGCCATCGTCCAGGTCGACAGCCGCACCAAAGCTGGCGCTTTCGGTGAGAAAATCCGCGGTCCCCACAAACCAACCCTCGACGAAATGGGCCCCCACGCTTCCCTCTCGGTCCCCAACGCCAAAACCGGACTCCCCCAAAAGCCCGACCTGAAAACCGCCCCCAAACCGACCCGCACCATCGACATCCCGGCCGATGGCGACAAGCCCGCCCGTCGCGGTCGCACCCGCAAGACGGGAAGGCCTGGGATGTAAGAGCGCTATTCACGGAGCAACTCCCCCAACAAGGGCAGGGCAAAGGCAGCGGTAGGCAGCTATTCGCCGCAGCGTTGCAGGTACAGTGACAGATAAAATCTGCGCTATGGTCCCTCACTCTGAGCGGGAATCAGAACAAAGTGACATCGGGCTGTGGGAATATCTTTCCTTCGCAGCGCATCGATTTGGGGAACTCATCGTATGTTTCGACTACTGATCTGTGTCTTCGCACTCGCTTGCGCATCGCAGACCGCTTACGCTGCCGAATTGCTGCGCGCGCAGGGCCACACGTTCCGCTGGGGCACAGGCCAGCAAAGCGCACCCCAGACGATTACCTACGCCCTGGTCACCACGACTTACGCCGTACCCGGCGGCAAAAGCGTTGTCAGCCCGGACAACTGCGGTGCCATGCGTGCCTTCAACGACATCGTGGCAAATTCACCAGCCGTGTCTCAAACGGCCGCTCTGGATCAACTGGAAGCAGCCTTCGCCCAATGGCAAGAGGCCGCCAACATCACCTTCATCCGCGTCGACGACCCCGCTCGGGCCAACATCGTCGTCGGCGCGGCAGAGCGAACGTCAGGCCGCGCCTTCGCCAACCTAAGCTATCGCAGCAGTGCCAATCTCCAGCCCGTTGGCAAAGCGCTCGGCGGCCCCGCTGAAGACACCGCGCGGCGGCCCTCCGCTTCCGCTAGCGTCGTTGAAATCGATCAGGCCTACGTCTGCCTGAACCCCGTCGCACCTTGGAAAATCGGCTTCGACGGCGACCTTCAGGTCTACGATCTCAAATACACGTTCACCCACGAGATCGGCCACGCCATTGGCTTGGATCACCCAGGTCGTACCGGCGCCATCATGGGCTACCGCTACGACGAGACGAGCCCGGCGCTCCGGGAAGGCGATATCGTAGCGGCACAATCTATTTACGGACCGCGCGGTGCGAAGGCCCCGGTCCTCGATTGAGGTCCGGGACTGCGTACGCATTGGGGCCGACGAGGCTCGCGTTACTTGGTGACGAGCGGCAGCGACTTGGCGTCGGAGGCCGCAACGCTCGTTACGACCCGGTCGCCCTGTAGTTTGAATTGGCTCGACGACATCATGACATGCGTTTCGCCGAGTCCGAGGAAGCCGCCGACCCCCGCGTTGAGTCCGACGATGTTACCGTCGGTGCCGCGGCGGAAGGCTTCGACTTCACCGATCTTCTGGTTGTCGCTGCTGTAGACTGGCTTGCCGATCCAGTTCTTGGCATCTGCTTCCGACAGCACGATAGAGGTGCTCGATGGCGCGGCAGCTGTTGAGCTTGGTGCGGTTGCGCTCGGTGCGGTCGTAGACGATGGCGACGTCGCCGAATCCATCTTCATCGCCGGCACTTGTTGGTTCATCGTGTCCGTCGGTCCCTTCTTGGCGGGATCAATCGTGTTCGTCTGCTGTGCGAGTGCGGGCAGAGCGAAGGTGGCCGCGAGCGCGGCAGCAAGGGTGAGTTTGCGAATCATTGAAGCGATCTCCTAATGTCCAGATCGATCAAGTCTTTGATCGTCTCGGGATTAGGAAACCCACACGACCTGCAATCGTTCCAACGGTCAGAAAAGCGTCGCAACCCGTGAGCTGCATAATCGCCGTCTCAATCGCAACAACACCTAACGGGAAAAAACGCTCGACTTCCAATCGTCGGACGAGCCGCCCGCCGCTCTACTCTGGGGCTGCGTCTCCTCTCCGCCCGCCACCTTCGCACGTGCCTTTACTGCCGCCGCCGCTTTAGCTCGCGCGGCATCCGCCGCCTGCGCCACCGGCGCTGTTGCGACCGCAGCTTGGTACTTGCCCTCGTCGTGTTCCGACACCCGCAAACCTGCACCGTCGCGATAAAAGATATGCGTCCCAATCGTTGCGATCTTGGTGAGGCTGGTCCGCCAGACCGGTGCAACGTCGGTCGTATGATAATACGCCGCCTCGGCTAATTCACGCAGCCACGCTTGGCCATTGACCGCTTGCTCGGCAACCATCTGCGCCTGTTCCCATGTCTCGCCATGCGGTGCGGTCAGATTGGAAAAGCACGCGAACGAGAACTGACACTTTTCGCCCCGCTCGATGCCCTGATTGACGACCCCGCAGATCGTCTCCGGCCACTTCTTAGACCGCACCCGGTTCAGCACGACCTGCGCGACGGCAATCTGGCCGTCCATGGCCTCCCCGCGCGCCTCGTAATAGATCGCCCGTGCCAGACAGGCTCGCTCGGTCGCGGTTGCCTTGGAAAAACGCGCCGCATAAATCGTGGAACCCAGGTCCTCAAGCCCGACCTGAGAAGCCTTGCCCGGCTCTAGCTCATCCCCCGTAACTGACACGACCGGCATCGGCATCGTTACAACACGTGTGTCACGGCTGGGCGTCGCTGCATTGAGCGACACCACAAGCCCGGCGGCAATCGCTACACTGGCGATGGCCAGACCCATCAGCACCGCTGGTGATCGCCGCCCCCGCTGTGGCAGCACGTCGACGCTTGCTGCCTCGACCGCAATCGGCTCCGCAACCGGTTCAGGGTCGATCTGCCCTGCAAGCAGCCGATCAAAGTCGTCCCGCACCGATGCCAGTTTTTCTTCGGCATCCTCGAAATGACCGCGCGCATCATCTTGGAGCTGCACGACGCGCAACGTATGCCCGGTGACGGCATCTTCCGCCAAATCAGCTTCGAGCACCAGTTCGACTGGCTCCCAGACGGCGTCGATCACATCACCGCCATCAGTCGCAGCCGCAACTTGGCCGACATTCAAATCCACGCGCAAACTCATACAAACCCCGCCTACACACCACCCAGGCGTCAACAAAAAGTTGTGCACGACGGAAAATTACACGTGACTACGTCGGATTCCGCGATAGCTGCTGCGCGATTCCAGCTACGGAGCGTTCGTGGCCCTCGTTTCGGAAAATTTTAACGCTCCGCAGGCAGACTACGCGCCATCAGGGAGAGCGCACCATGAGCAACGTCTGGAATGCCACAACGCCGATGCCCGCCGCCCAACCGAGCAGCGCCCGACCAGGTAGCCCGGGTGGTTTTGGCCGCCGCGCGACACCGCTTAACGGGGCAGCTTCCAAGACCTTCTCTCTCAGCAACGCTGCCCAGGCCAACGTCGAACACTACACCGCACAGGCAACGCTCGCCAACGACATTGATTTCGCGATCATCGGCGGCGACATGCAGTACGTCGAAATCGAGCTTGATCCGGGCGAAGCCGTCATTGCCGAAAACGGCTCGATGATCTGGAAAGACAACACCGTCGAATTCAAAGCGATCCTGGGCGACGGCAGCGAAAAGGGCGGCCTGATGAGCAAGGTCGCGTCGGCTGGCATGAACGCGTTGGCTGGTGAAGCGATGTTCCTGTCCCAGTTCCTCCATGCTGGCCGCAGCGGCAAGGCGCGTGTCGCCCTTGGTGGCCACGTCCCCGGTCACGTCATCCCGGTCCGGCTCGAAACCATGGGCGGAACGCTGATCTGCCAGCGCGACAGTTTCCTGGCCGCCGCCAAAGGCATCTCCGTCAGCATCGCCTTCCAGAAAAAGATCATGACCGGCATCTTCGGCGGCGAAGGCTTCATCATGCAACGCTTAACCGGTGAAGGCTGGGCGTTCCTTCATGTCGGCGGCACCATGATCGAGCGCCAGCTTCGCGCCGGCGAAACGATCCACGTCGATACCGGCTGCATCGCGGCCCACGAGCCAAGCGTCGATTTCGACATCGCGCGCGCAGGCTCCATCGGCACCAGCCTTCTGGGCGGCGAAGGCCTGTTCCTTGCCACCTTGACCGGTCCTGGCAAGGTCTGGATCCAGACCCTGCCGTTCAGCCGCCTTGCCGCCGAAACCGTCGCTGCCGCGCCAGCAAGTGCGTCGTCAGGCCACAAGAGCCCGGACTCGAGCCTGATCGGCGGCCTGACCAGCATCTTTTCGAGTGACGATGACGGACGGTGATCACTGAAGGCGCTCAGCCCCGTCAGTGCAGCTTCACAACCGGCTCGGTCCGCCGCACGATCAACCGCGATAGCGTATCGAGCGCCACCTTGACATAGCCATGCAGCGCAACCTCATGCATCTTGTAGAGTGAGCGATACATGAGCTTGGCAAACAACCCTTCAAAGAACAGCGACCGCCCGCCGATGAACCCCATCATCGTCCCGACGGTCGAATAGTGGCCCAGCGACACCAGCGACCCGAAATCGCGATAGACGAACGGGCGCAACGGCTCGTTTTTCAACCGCCGCGCGATCTGCGCCATCATATGATCGGCCTGCTGATGCGCTGCTTGCGCGCGCGGCGGAATCGGCCGCTCCGCGCCGTCCGGCACCAAGTAACAGCAATCGCCGAAAGCAAACACGTTAGGATCGTGCGTCGTCTCAAGTGTCGGCTTAACGATCAGCTGATTGGACCGCGAAACCTCGAGCCCGTCGAGTTTGGCCAGGACATCCGGCCCCTTGACGCCTGCCGCCCAGATCACGAGCTCGGAATCGATAAACTCTCCGCTCTGCAGCGTTACACCCTGCTTCGTTACCGCCGTCACACGCGAGTTCACTTTCAACTCGACATCGAGTTCGCGCAGCCGGTCCGCCACCGCTGCCGACATCCGCTCCGGCAATGCCGGCAAAATCCGCTCGGATGCCTCGATCAACGTGATATGAATGTCCTTGTCGGGATCGATATTGTCCATTCCATAAGCAATCACACCGCGCGCGGTCCGGTGCAGTTCCGCCGACAACTCCGTGCCCGTCGCCCCTGCCCCGATAATCGTGACATGCAGCTGTCCTGGCCGGATCGGCGTCTCTTGCGTGTGCGCGTTAAGGCACGAATTCACCAGCCGCCGGTTGAACCGCTCCGCCTGATCGGCCGTGTCGAGTGTGATGGCGTGTTCAGCCACCCCTGGCGTGCCAAAGTCATTCGACACCGACCCGATCGCCACCACCAGAATGTCATAGGTGAACGACCGCACCGGCGTGATCGGCCGACCCTCTTCATCGAACGTCGCCGCCAGATGAACCTGTCTCGACCCGCGGTCGATACCGGTCATCTCGCCGAATCGATACGTAAACCCATGCCAGTGCGCCTGCGCCAGATAGTCGAGCTGATGCCGGTCGATATCCATGCTGCCGGCTGCAATCTCATGCAGCAGCGGCTTCCACACATGCGTCCGCGATCGGTCGATCAGCGTGATGTCCGCCGTCTTTCGCCGTCCGTATTTGTTGCCAAGCCGCGTCGCGAGCTCTAATCCCCCGGCTCCTCCGCCGACCACCACAATGTGCGGGCGCGATCCCACCGATGGCTTCAATACGGCTATCTCTTCGTGGGGTTGTAGCTGTTGCACCATGGCCATCCTCGCGCGCGCCCTCTAGTCCAGGCTCTATAGACAGATTCAACCAAAGTCTGAGATCTGCAAGTTCATACTGAGCCGCGCAACGTTTGGCCGCAAGGTTCCCAAAAGCGCGGGTCCAGGGACGGCGTCCCTGGTGGGGGAGTTTGAGGGGCGAACAGCCCCTCAACTTTTCTTCCCTCAACTCCTGATCTCGCCGCCCGTCGCCTTCTTGACGCCCTCGACGATCCGCGCGCTGACCGCGTCGATGTCCTTATCCGTCAGCGTCACCGACGGCAACAAGGTCACCTCGATCCCCAGCGACTTCTTCCCGTCCGCCGTCAAACTCCCGCCCTCGAACACATCGAACACGGTCACATTCGAGATCAGTGCCTTATCCGCCGCCGTCGCCGCCTTGATCACGTCCCCCGCGCCGACCTTGGCATCGACCAAAAACGCGAAATCGCGCGTCACCGGCAGCAGGTCGGACAGCACCAGCGCAGGCCGAGCCCGGCTCTTGCGCTTGTCGGCTGGCAACGCCTCAAAGAACACTTCGAACGCAGCCACCGGACCCGTGACATCCATCGCCTTGGCGACTTCTGGATGGATCTCACCAAACGTTGCCAGCACCACCTTCGGCCCAAGCCGCACCACGCCAGACCGTCCCGGATGATACCAGGCAGGTGCCTCGCGCACGATCTGAGCCTTTGCGTGATCAAACCCAAGTGCTGCCAGCGCTGCAAACACATCGGCCTTCACATCGAACACGCCCACCGCATCCGCCTTGCCATCCCAGTGCCGCCCGGCACCCGATGCCTTTGCAGTCCCGGTCCGCACGCCACAGGCGCTCAGATACTGATCTGCGGGCGCATCGCCACGGTACGCCTGCCCCAACTCAAACAGCGCCACATCGCCGAACCCCCGATTGCGGTTACGCGCAGCGGCCGCAAGTAGCCCCGGCAGCAATGATGGCCGCATCGCCGACAACTCCACCGACATCGGATTGGCCAATTCCAGCGCGTCGCTTCCGCCGCCAAACAACGCCGCATCTTTGCGCGGAATGAACGAATAGGTGATCGCCTCGACAAACCCGCGCGCCGCCAATTCCCGCCGCGCCTTGCGCGCCCGCTTCTGCCGCTCGGTCAAAACCGGCTTGGGGATGCCCGAAAGTCCCGGCAGCGGCGTCAGCGGAATGCGATCAAGTCCCGCAATCCGCACCACTTCCTCGATCAAGTCGGCAGCGCCATGAATATCGGGCCTCCACGTCGGCGCCGTCACCGTCACCGCGCCCTTGGTCCCGCCTTTGCCGTCAATCGCACAGCCCAGCGCTTCCAGGATCGACCGAATTTCGTTGTCCTTGAGACGGACCCCGGTCAGCTTTTCCACCCGCGAGAAGTCGAACGCAATCTCGCGCGGCGCAACCGGCGGCGCACCCGCCATCGTGTGGCGGCTCGGCGTCCCTCCGCATAGCTTGACGATCATATCGGTTGCCTGATCCAGCCCCGGCATCACCGAAGCCGGATCGACGCCGCGCTCGAACCGGTAGCGCGCATCGCTCATGATCTGCACCTTGCGGCCCGTCACAGCCGTCCGCATCGGATCGAAATACGCGCTTTCGATGAACACGTCGGTGGTCGCATCAGTCGACCCCGACGCGTCTCCACCCATAATCCCGCCAAGCCCTAGCACGCCGTTGTCGTCGGCGATCACGCACATCGTCTGGTCGACCGCGTACTCTTTGCCGTCCAGCGCCACGAATTTTTCGCCCACATCCCCAAGCCGCGCCCGAATGGCCCCCTTGAGCTTGGCGACGTCGTAGACGTGCAACGGCCGCCCGCGATCCAGAGAAATGTAGTTCGTCACATCGACCAGCGCATTGATGGGGCGCAGCCCGACAGCCTTCAGCCGCGCCTGCAACCAGTCCGGCGATGGCCCGTTTTTCACGCCCGAAACAACCCGGCCCGCAAACGCTGGACACGCACTCGCCGTGTCCGCTGAAAACTCGAGTTTGATCGCGACAGGACATGCAGCCTTGCCTTCGACCGCGCCGAACTTCGGCTCGGGCTTGAGCTTTCCGATCCCGCACGCCGCCAAATCGCGCGCGATCCCGCGCACGCCCGTGCAGTCAGGCCGGTTGGGCGTCAGCTTGACCTCGATCACAGGGTCAGACAGCCCCGCCACGTCAACATACCGCGCGCCGACCTTTTCGGCCATCGCCGGATCGAGTTCCATGATCCCCGCGCCTGCGTCCGGCAACTGCAGTTCGCCAGCCGAACAGAGCATCCCGTTCGACACGACGCCGCGCACCGGCTTCTTTTCCAGCGTCACACCAAGCCCCGGCACGAACGTCCCGAGCGGCGCGAACACCGTCACCAAACCGACGCGCGCATTCGGCGCCCCGCACACCACTTCGAGCAGCGGCTTCCCCTTGGCGATCTCGACCTGACACACCTGCAACCGGTCGGCGTTCGGATGCTGCTTAGCCTCGACGATCCGCGCGACGGTGAACGCCGCGAGCGTCTTCCCAGCATCTTCGATCCCCTCGACCTCCAACCCGATCGCCGACAGCTTCGCCTCGATCACCTCAAGCGAAGCGTCCGTATCCAAATGGTCCTTGAGCCAGGAAAACGTGAATTTCATGTGCAGGGTCTCACAGCGTGTTCAAACAAGCGCCGTGTGTACCCCGCAAGCGGGTGTACGCCAACCCCCGTGGCGAACCATAAAATTTACGTCATGGCCGCGAAGGCGGCCACCCACGACAACCGGCCACGAACGCACGGAAAATATTGCGCAATCCGTCAGCAGCATCCATTCGCTACCGCAGGCCAAGCGTCGCGATGCCGTGGATGGCCGCCTGCGCGGCCATGACGATTTGGGCGGTGCCCCCCCAACACAACTTCGGCGACAACCGCATCGCTGCGACCATCGCCGAAATCCACTTCAAGTCCGGGGTCCAGGGACGAGTCCCTGGTCGGGGTGTCTGAGGGGCGGAGAGCCCCTCAGCTTCGTGCCACAAACTCAGACGCCTCACCCCTTCGCAAACACCGGCTCAAGCTCGCCCTTGGCATATCGCTTGGCCATATCAGCAGGCGTCGCGATCTTCTTGATCTTGCTCGCCTGTCCCGCCGTGTTGAACTCGACCAACCGCTGTTTGCACAGCTTGGTCATCGCGTCCATCGCGGGCTTGAGGTACTTGCGCGGATCGAACTCGCCAGGGTTTTCCGACAGAATTTTGCGGATCTGGCCGGTCATCGCCATGCGGTTGTCGGTGTCGATGTTGATCTTGCGCACACCGTGCTTGATGCCGCGCTGAATTTCCTCGACCGGCACGCCCCAAGTCTGAGGCATCTTCCCGCCATACTGGTTGATGATGTCCTGCAAATCCTGCGGCACCGACGACGAACCGTGCATCACAAGATGCATGTTTGGCAGCTTGGCATGAATCTCTTCGATCACGTTCATGGCCAAAATGGCGCCATCCGGCTTGCGCGTAAACTTGTAGGCGCCGTGCGACGTCCCCATCGCAATCGCCAGCGCGTCGATCTTGGTTGCAGCGACGAACTTCACCGCCTCATCCGGGTTGGTCAAAAGCTGGTCATGCGATAGCTTGCCTTCCGCGCCGTGCCCGTCTTCCGCTTCGCCCTCACCCGACTCGAGCGAGCCCAGCACGCCCAATTCACCTTCGACCGAAATCCCGCCGAGGTGCGCCATCTCCGTCACGCGGCGCGTCACATCGACGTTATAATCCCAGTCCGCCGGCGTCTTGCCGTCCGCCTTCAGCGACCCGTCCATCATCACCGACGTAAAGCCTGCCTGGATCGCCGTCATGCAAGTTGCGGCTTCGTTGCCGTGATCCAAGTGCACGCATACCGGGATGTGCGGATAGATCTCAGTGACCGCATCCATCATGTGCTTCAGCATAATGTCGTTGGCATACGACCGCGCGCCGCGCGACGCCTGGATGATCACAGGCGAGTCGGTTGCGTTCGCCGCCTCCATGATCGCCAGCGCCTGCTCCATGTTGTTGATGTTAAACGCCGGAACGCCATAGCTCTGCTCGGCGGCATGATCGAGAAGCTGACGAAGAGTAATGCGGGCCATGTGGGAATACCTCGATGACGAAAGTAAAGCGCGTCGCGCCAAATGCCGGTGATGGATTTAAAAAAGGGCCGACCCCATGGCCAGCCCTTCTTAAGTCCTTAAATCAGCTTACCCATCACCACCGCCGTGTCGAGCATGCGGTTGGAGAAGCCCCACTCGTTGTCGTACCAGGTGAGGATGCGCACGAGCTTGCCATCGACGACCGCCGTCTGCGTCGCATCGAAGTTCGACGAGAACGGCGAGTGATTGAAGTCGATCGAAACCAGTTCTTCAGTCACGTAATCGAGCACGCCCTTCATCGGGCCTTCGGCGGCAGCCTTAAGCGCGGCGTTGATCTCTGCAGCCGTTGTTTCGCGGCCAGGGATGAAGCACAGGTCGACGACCGAAACGTTCGGCGTCGGCACGCGGATCGACGTGCCGTCGAGGCGGCCCTTGAGTTCCGGCAGCACGAGGCCAACCGCCGCAGCGGCACCTGTCGTGGTCGGGATCATAGACACGCCAGCAGCTCGCGCGCGGCGCATGTCCTTATGCACCTGATCAAGAATGCGCTGGTCGTTGGTGTAGGCATGGATCGTCGTCATGAAGCCCGACTGGATGCCGCACAGGTCATTGATGACCTTGGCGACAGGCGCGAGGCAGTTCGTGGTGCACGATGCGTTCGAAACGACCAGATGGTCCTTCGTCAGCTTGTCGTGGTTGACGCCGTACACGACCGTCAGGTCGGCACCCTTCGAGGGAGCCGAAACCAGCACCCGCTTAGCGCCAGCGTCCAGATGAACCTTGGCCTTGTCCTTGTCGGTGAAAATACCCGTGCATTCCATCACGATATCGACGCCCAGCGCCGCCCACGGCAGCTTGGTCGGATCTTTTTCGGCGAGCACCTTGATGGGATAGCCCAACCCGACGTCCAGCATATCGCCTTCGACGTGAACCTTGCCGGGGAATGTGCCGTGCACGCTGTCATACTTGAACAGGTGGGCGTTATCTTTCGGGCTTGCGAGATCGTTGATGGCAACGACCTTCACGTCGGTCCGCTTTGCCTCGGCAAGCGCGCGCAGGACGTTACGGCCGATGCGCCCAAAACCCGAGATCGCGACGTTCACGGTCATTCCAATGTCTCCAAGATGATGTGTTATTTTTGACGGGAAACGGCTCATCATCCGTGGTATGACTGCCCCACGAACGAACCCCGGACACGCCCTGCTCTTCAAGCTTGTTTTGGCTTGATCAGCTTTGCGCGCCATTAACAAAATCAGCCCGTCGGCTGTCAATCTATCATAATGACTTTACCTAACGGGACCATACCAATCACTAACGCCAAAGTTGTACCGGCTTTTGCTTAGCCTGTAAGTGGCTCATGCATTGACGCCGTGCGACCCAGACCATTAGTCTCGACAACCGGTGGGTTCGGTCGCCATACCGCCTGCATGATCGGCTGCTAGTTTGGGCGCAAGATCGAGAAAGGCAAAAAGGGCCCATGGCCGAACAAAACATGAGCAAACAAAAATCCCCACGAACGCCGCCGACGGCGCGAGCGGCAGCAAAACCGGCTAAGCCCGCGCCCCGCGCAGCGGACAAGATGCCCCGCGCAGCGGGTAAGCTGGCCGCGCGCCCGGTTGCCGCGAACACGCCGTCCCGGGCCGACCAGCCAGCCCCGCTTGAAGCCGCCGTCCAGCGGTTAGAAGCGAGCGTTGCAGAGTTAAAGCGCGAGCGCGACGAGTTGGCCGCGCGTCTTTTGAGCGCTCAGGCCGAGATAACAACGCTCAACAGCGCCCGCAAAGCCGCGATCGACAGGATTGATTGGGTCATCGATTCACTCCATACAGCATTGCAGGATAAATCATAGCATCGGCCATCAGAAGTGCGTGTTGTCTATCCCGTCCGACGAGGAAACCACGAGCGCAATCCCATGGGACAGGTCGCCATATCGCTGATGGGCAGAAGTTACCGCTTCGTATGCGGCGACGGCGAGGAGGCCCGCATCAAGATGCTTGCCAGCTATGTCCACGAGAAAGTCGATCAGCTGAGCCATGACCTTGGACGCACGCCTGACGACCGCATTTTGGTCATGGCAGTCCTCATGCTGGCCGACGAGGTGTTCGAAGCGCGCGGGGTCGCCGCCAGCGACCAGCCGGCCGCACCCCCAAACCCCCGTAAACCCAATGCAGCCTGACTGCCGTCCCTGTTGACGGTCGCGACTTCCCCCTCGATTGCCCTTGGAAAAGCCCCCCCGAGCGACTACGTTGAGCGTGCTGCGGGGCGCGTTAGGCGCATATATGACCCGGGGGCCTATAAGATCCGCTAGGGTGCTGTCCCTGTCTTGAGCCGTGGCTCGAGGTACACGGTGCCCACCTACCATGTAGGGACCACGCGGGCTCATTGCTCCGACGGCCTTCGCGGCACTTAAATTCGACGTTCATAAGAGTTGCGCTCCCCTCACTGCGTGGCCGCAAGCCACAGGGAAGCAAGGCGACCCGGCGCTTATGCGCCGCCCCACCAGAGCGCGGCCAGCGCGTGGGGCAAACCCATCAAGTATTGAACCTGAAGTGCAGCACGTCCCCGTCTTTGACGACGTACTCTTTCCCCTCCAGCCGGAACTTGCCCGCGTCCTTGCACCCGGCTTCGCCCTTGTGCTCGATGTAGTCGGCACAAGCGATCGTCTCGGCGCGAATGAAGCCCTTCTCGAAATCCGTATGGATGACGGCGGCCGCTTGTGGCGCTTTGGTTCCGCGAATAATCGTCCAGGCGCGTGCTTCCTTCGGCCCGATGGTGAAATACGTCACCAGGTCGAGCAGCGAGTACCCGGCCCGGATCAACCGGTTCAACCCCGGCTCTTCCAGCCCCATCTCCTTCAGGAATTCCAACCGGTCCGCTTCCGGCAGTCCGGCGAACTCCGCCTCGATCTTGGCCGAGATCACCACCGATTGAGCGCCTTCCGCCTTGGCGAATTCGGCCACCCGCGCCGAAAACGCGTTGCCGTTGGCAGCCGACGCTTCTTCCACGTTGCACACATAAACAACCGGCTTCGACGTCAACAGCTGCAACCCCTTGAAGACCGGGATCTCATCTTCGGTCATCGTCGAGAGCACGGTGCGGGCGGGCTTCCCCTCGCGCAGCGAGGGCAGCGTTTTTTCGATCACGCCCAACAGCATCTTGGCGTCTTTGTCCCCGCCGCGCGCCTTTTTCTCGTTGGCCGTGAGACGCTTTTCCAAGCTCTCAAGGTCGGCCAGCATCAATTCCGTCTCGACCGTTTCCGCGTCGGCCAACGGGTCAATCTTGTTTTCGACATGCGTGATGTCGTCGTCGACAAAGCAGCGCAGCACATAGGCGACCGCATCCACTTCGCGAATATGCGACAGGAACTTGTTGCCGAGCCCCTCGCCCTTGGACGCCCCGCGCACGAGGCCTGCGATGTCGACGAACGTGAGCCGCGTTGGAATGATCTGCCCGCTTTTGGCGATCGCTGCGAGCTTTTCGAGCCGCTCGTCGGGCACCCCGACCTCGCCGACGTTGGGCTCGATCGTGCAGAACGGATAGTTCGCTGCTTCCGCCTGTGCGGTCTGCGTCAGCGCGTTGAACAGCGTAGACTTACCGACGTTCGGCAGCCCAACAATCCCGCATTTAAAGCCCATGTCCAGCGTCCTTGAATTGTCGGCGACGATGTCGCCTAGCCTTTTTAAGTCACAAAAAAAGTGGGGGGGCCCGCGCCGTAGGACGCACCTGTGAGGTAACCGGTCTCCCCGAGCGGGTTATAGGGCGGCAGCCCTATACGCGCAGCGTGTCTTAACGCCCTAACCGTCCTTCTTCCCCGCGATCCACTTGCGCAAATTCTCAGCCAGCGCTGTTTGCTTCTTCGACGCCCGCTCGCCCGCTGGATGCCCGCCAGCAGGCTTTGGCACCACAACTTTGGGCTCAGACTTCACCTTCACCGGTGAAGCCTTTGGCTCCGGTTCGGCCTGCGTCGCCCGCGCGACCGCCGTCACGAACAGCTCCGGCTTCCCCGCGACGAGCGACCCGCTGGCCTTGGCCATGGCGTCGAGCAATGGATCGAGCCACGCGCGCTCGGCCTTGGCGAAATCATGCAGAACGTAGCCCGACACGGCGTCCTTGTGTCCGGGATGCCCGATCCCGATCCGCACCCGCGTATAGTCGTTCCCCTGATGGGCCGAGATCGACCGCAATCCGTTATGTCCGGCATTTCCGCCGCCCACTTTGGCTTTCATCCGCCCGGGATCGATATCCAACTCGTCGTGGAATACAACCAGATCGGCAACGTCGATCTTGAGAAACCGCAGCGCCTCGCCGACCGATCTCCCACTCTCGTTCATAAAGGTCGCAGGCTTCAGCAGCAGGACCTTTTCACCGTCTATATCGCCATCGCAGGCAAGCCCTTGGAAGCGCTTCTTCCACGGCGAGAACCGGTACGTCTCAGCGATCCGGTCAACCGCCATGAACCCGACATTGTGCCGGTGCCGGGCATAGGCGTCCCCTGGATTACCCAGTCCTACCAGAAGCTTCATGCAGTATGGTCCTCTACGGCGGGTTATGGTCCCCCTTCACTGATTTCCCGGACAAGTGCGCCCTTGCGCACGCAGATCCGGGATCTTTACCCCTCTCGGAACATTAAAGACCCCGGATCGGCCAGTGCAGGGCCGTCCGGGGAAACAGCCTGGCGAACTGATCCCATCAAACCAAAGCCAGCAAATCGTACGATTCGCTGGCTCCAGGGTCGTAACAAAAAGATCGCAACCGATCTTATTTCTTCTTTGCAGCCGGGGCAGGGGCAGCTTTCGCGCCAGCCGCAGGCTTTGCACCCGCAGCAGGTGCGGCGGCCTTCGCGCCCCCAGCAGGTGCCTTGGCCGCGGCAGCCGGAGCAGCCGCTGCCGCAGCAGCAGCTTCTTCTTGTTTTACAGCACCAGCAATCGTGGCGATCGTGAAATCGCGGCTCTTGATCACGGGTGCGACGCCGTCCGGCATGTTGATCGACGACACGTGGATCGACCGACCGATTTCAAGACCGGTCAGGTCCACTTCGAAGAACGCTGGAATGCGGTCATACGGGCATGTCACTTCGACTTCGTGACGCACTACGTTAAGCACGCCGCCGCGCTTCAAGCCGGGCGAGAGCAGATCGTTGATGAAGCGCACGGCGACACCCACGCGGATCAAGCCGTCTTTGCCGACGCGCAGAAAGTCCACGTGCAGCGGCAGATCGCGCACTGGATCGACCTGCAGGTCGCGGGGGATCACTCGGTTGTGAACACCGTCCACATCGAGGTCGAACACCGTCGACGTGAAGTGACCCTTGAGGTACTGGCGCCACAGGTCGTTATAGTCGAGATTGATGGTCTGGGGGGTCTGATTGTCACCGTAAATGACACCCGGTACCTTCCCCTCACGGCGTGCTTGGCGTGCGGCCCCCTTGCCGGCACGTGCACGGACCGTGGCTTTGAGAGCGGTAGATTGCTGAGCCATGGTAGATTTCCAAATCAAAAAGGGCCCGGAGACGGCCCAACTTGCTGCATCACGGCCTCCAAGGGTGCCGGGCAGATCTTGTGCGGAGTGCTCAAGAAGCCCCGTCTATGACCCACCCCCCGCCAAAACGCAAGTCGGATCGGTTTGAAACCCTTTTCAACTCGCGCGCCCAATGCACGGTATGCGAACATAAACTACCCACAGACGGCGTTCTTTAACGGTGCGGCCCCGCCAGCACTTGAGATTGGCGGTCCCGTGGGGCATGGTCTGGCGGCTTTTGCCATCCGTTCTAAAGCAGTCATCTCCGTCTGAACATCAAAGGTTACGTATTGGCCCGCAGCCCATCCCCCGCGCCCGACACAGCTGCTGCCGACGCCAGCACCAAAAAGCGCACATCGTTGAAGCCTTTGATGTCGCTGGTGCCCTACCTGCGCCGTTATCCGTGGGCGCTAGCGGGAGGCTTGGCAGCACTCGTCGTCTCTGCCGCCGCCATGCTGGTCCTGCCGTTCGCCGTCCGGGGCATGATCGACCAGGGTTTTACCGGCGCCAACGGACACGTCATCGACCGTTGGTTCCTGGCCCTCATGCTGTTTGGCTTCGTCCTCGCGTTGTCGTCGTCGTCTCGGGTCTACATCGTCAACTGGCTGGGTGAGCGCGTCGTGGCCGACCTGCGCTCCGACGTCTTCCGCCACGTCACAACCCTCGGACCGTCCTTCTTCGAGCGCACCCATTCCGGCGAGGTCATGAGCCGCCTCACCGCCGACACCACCCAGCTTAAATCCGTCGCTGGCAACACATTGAGCCAGGCTTTGCGCAACGCCATCATGTTGATTGGCGCGCTGATCATGATGATCGCGACCAGCGGCCAACTTTCGGGCCTGACCCTCTTGGCCATCCCGGCCATCGTATTGCCGATGGTCATTTTCGGCCGCATGGTCCAGAAACTGTCGCGCCGCGCCCAAGACACGTTGGCCGAAGCCTCCGCTTATGCCGCCGAAAACCTGTCGGCCGTCCGCACCATGCAGGCGTTTGCCCATGAAGACGTAGTCGCCGATCGCTTCGGCACCGCCGTCGAGCGATCGTTTGACGCCGCCCGCAGCCGCTTGAAGGCCCGCGCCGGACTGACCGGCCTTGCCATCTTCCTAACGGTCGCCAGCATCACCGCCGTCCTGTGGTACGGCGCATCCTCCGTCGTCAAAGGCGAAATCACCGCCGGAACTCTATCGCAATTCCTGCTGTATGCGCTTTTTGCCGCCGGTGCCCTGGCCGAATTGGCAGAAGTCTGGGGTGAAGTCGCAACCGGCGCCGGTTCCGCCGAGCGGCTGACCGAACTGCTCGCGATCAAGCCCGAAATCGTCTCCCCGCCAAATCCCAAGCCGCTGCCCATTCCCGCTCGCGGCGAACTCGAATTCCGCGACGTGAGCTTCCTGTATCCCTCGCGACCCAACTTCAGCGCCTTGGCCGGTATTTCCTTCAAGGTTGCCCCTGGTGAAACGGTCGCCCTCGTGGGCCCCTCGGGAGCCGGCAAAACCACCGTATTCAATCTGGCCCTGCGCTTTTACGATCCCGCCAGCGGCCAAATCCTGCTCGACGGCGTGCCCTTGCGTGAGGCCGATGTCGCCCTGATCCGCGCCCGCATCTCGCTCGTCCCTCAAGACGTCGCCCTGTTTGCCGACACGGTCGCAGAAAACATTCGCTACGGCACCCGCAACGCGTCGATCCAAGACGTGGCCCGCGCCGCCAGCGCTGCCCAGGCTGCCGAATTCATCGAAGCGCTCCCGCAGGGCTATGAAACCCGCCTCGGCGAGCGCGGCGTCCAGCTTTCCGGCGGCCAGCGCCAGCGCCTTGCGATTGCCCGCGCGATCCTGAAAAACGCGCCGGTGCTGCTCCTCGATGAGGCCACCAGCGCGCTCGACGCCGAAAACGAGCGCCTCGTCCAGCGCGCCCTCGAAAGCGTCATGAAAACCCGCACCACCATCGTCATCGCCCACCGCCTAGCGACCGTCCAGAAAGCCGACCGCATCCTCGTGCTAGACAATGGCCGCATCATCGAAGAGGGCCGCCATAGCGACCTCGTCCGCCGCAACGGAGCCTACGCTCGCCTCGCCGAACTCCAGTTCGTCAAGGAAGCCGCCGAATAACACCCAACCGCCACCGGAATTCATCATTCCGCTGATCAGGGAAAAGAAGGGTGAAGCAATAACTTCCGCTGACAGGCGGTGGATGTTATGTGAGCTTCTAGAGTCCTAGAGTGCAGTAACAGTTGGGTGGTCCCGTCATGTCCATGACGCTCCTCGAGCAGATGAAGTCCTCCATTTCCCAGCAGTCGATTGGCTATGCGGCCAAACTGCTCGGCGAATCCTCGGCAAACATCGAAAAAGCAGTCACGATTGCCGTGCCCGCTCTAATGTCGGCGATCACAGCGGCGGCCCACACCCCATCGGGCACCGCTGGCCAATCCGTCGTCTCACGGCTCGTCGGCGATCCCGTCAACGACGGATCGCTGCTCCACCGGCTTCCCGCCCTGTACCAGGGCACAATGACGGCATCGCCGGTTTATCGTTTGGGCACCCAACTGCTTCAGGCGATCTTGGGCGCCAAGCTCGGCAAATTCACCCAAACAGTCGCGGCCCTGTCGGGTATCAAGCCTGCTTCGTCCGCGCTTCTGGTCAACACGCTTGCCCCCCACATCATGGCGGTTGTCGGCAAACGTCATCGTCTGTGTGGCGATGCGACGCCCCAGGGCCTGATCAATCTCCTCGACACCGAACACGCCGCTGTCCAGAAAGCAATCCCAAGCGCACTGGCAGACCTGATCCCGCCAGTCGCCACAGTCGCGACCGCAGACGCCCTCAAGGCGTCGGCAAAACCTGCCGGTAAATCATCAACACAGCCTGCCGCCAAATCCGCCGGTGCCACGAAAGCGGCGACCGACCAGCCAGTCCACACCACGGTTCCAAGGCGTGAAGCCCACGTCAAGCCACCGGTGGTCACGAAGCAAAGCTACCGTTGGGGGTCATGGCTCCCCGTGATCGGCCTTTACGGTGCCGGCGCCGTGGCTCTCGCCGTATTCTTGACGCCTCCGGTCGAAGCTCCAACCGGCCAGACCGGCGTCGCCGCGCCCACGGTCCCTGCCCAAACCAACACGGCCCCGAACAAGACCGCAGACGTTAAACCAACCCCCGTCAAAGCGACCGAAATCAAGGCGAGCGAGACCAAAACGCCTGAGATCAAGACGGCCGAAATCAAGTCTGCCGATGCCAAATCGGCTGCCGCCGTATCCGCGCCCGACACCAAACCGTCCAGCGCCTCCCAGACTGACGCCAAATCCGCCGTCAAAAAAACCGACGCTCCCGCAACGCCTGTTGCAGGCAAGGTCGCCGAAGCGCCGAAAACCGCAGCCGCTCCCGCTGTTGTCGCCCCGCCCGTCGCCGCGAATTCGCCCGCAACCCTGACCGCAGCAGGGTCCAACGAGGTCCCGGCTCAGGCCAACCCCTACAAGCCGCCTGTGGGCGTCAACCGCCCGTTAGCCGACGCTTCCAAAACCACCGCCACAGCCGAGGCAACCAAGACCGCCGAACCTGCCAAAGCGCCGGCCGTCGCAGCGCAACCGCCCGCTGGCACAACCAGCTACTTCGGCGCAGCGACTGGCCCTGTCATCGACACCACTGCAAAGATGAACCCGGACTATAGCCCGGCCCAACCAGCAGCACCCTCGACAAAGACTGCGGCGTCAGCCGACAAACCTGCCTCCGCTGCCCCCGAAGCGCAATCTCGACCCGCAGGCACCACCAGCTATTTCGGCGCAGCGACCGGCCCGGTCATCGACACTACTGCCAAAATGAATCCGGACTATAAGCCCGCATCACCCGCGCCTGACCAAGCCCCTGTTCCCGCGAAGGCCGCCGATGCACCGGCCCCAACGCCATCGCCCGCAAAAACCACCATCGTCGTGCAGCCCCCGCCCGCCAGAGGAACGACATCCTTCTTTGGCATCACCCCACCGGTTGCCGAGGCCCCAGCGAAGCCAAATCCCGACTATAAGCCCGCCGCGACTGCCGCAGTTGCTCCAGCGCCTGCCATTGAAGCTCCAGCCAAGCCAGCCGAACCCGCGACGCCATCTCTGGCCAGTCAGGCCCTGTCGGTTGTCAAGAGCTTGATCGCACCGGCCCCGCCCCGTCCGCCCGGTGTCACGTCGTATTTCGGCACAACCCCGCCTGTGCCGGAAGCCACCGCCCGCGCCAATCCCGACTATGTGCCAACAAAGCCCGCAAGCGGCGATGCTGCCCCCGATGCGACCCCCAAAGCTTCGCCCCCGAAGGCCTCCACCACAGCGGCAGCTCCGGCAAAACCGGCTGTCACTGCCGCCCAGACCGCTGCCACCGGCCCCGCAAGTGCTGTCGGCCTGTGCCGGGCATCCGTCGATAAAGCCATGGGCGGCGGCCGCATTGCGTTCCAAAGCGCCAAGGCCGATTTGCGCAAATCAAGCATAGCTGTGCTCGACCGCGTCGCCTCTGCTTTCAAAGGCTGCCCCAGCCTCCGTCTGACAGTCGAAGGCCATACCGACAACACCGGCCAAGCCGACATGAACCAGAAGCTATCCCTCGCCCGCGCTCAAACGGTTGCGGATTATCTGGTGTCGAAAGGCATCGACGCCGCCCGCTTGTCCCCGGCCGGAGTGGGCTCAGCACGCCCCGTCGCACCCAACACGTCAGCTATCAACAAGGCCCGCAACCGCCGCATTGAGTTCGCAGTCAGCGACCTCTGATACCGGTGGGTGCGTAAAGAATGACATGCGCCGCCGTGCAGCGATCACGGCGGCCAGCCCCCAAACGTCCTCTGTGCCGCAGCCATTTATCCAGCCATGAACCTGCCGGGAACGCATGCCGCACGCCGACGTTGTTCGGCGTGGGCATCGTCGCGCGCCCAAGATCGCACTCTCAAGATCGCTCACCAATGTCCAAAACGCCTGTAAAAGCGAGATTGATTCTCGATTCGAAATAGGAATCTAGCCATTATTTTGGCTATTCTTCAGCAAGTTAAGCAATTGGCATGGGATTCAGCATTAATGATGCGTCTCCAAATCCCCGCATCCTTCGTTGTTTGGAGTTCATCAATGTCGCGTCATTGCCCCGGCTCGCCCGGTCTATCCCGCTACCCCTCGATCACGTTCGCCATCGCCATCGCGAGCGCCCTTGCCCTTCCCGCAAACGCGGGTGACTCATCGCCTGTCGTGGCCCCCGCCGCCTCAAGCGCTGCCCCGACCATCGCCGCCCCCGACGCCGCACCCAAGGTCGAACTGCCCTACAAGCTTTTGACCAAACCGGCCCCCGGCAGCTACTCGGCATCGCAACCCGCACTTTCGGTCGAAGCCGCGCCGCCCACTCCGGGACCAGCCGCAACGGTTGCGAAAGCCGAATCGGCCACCCCAGCCCCCGCTGCCACGATCCTGCCTGCCCCAGCCCCCGCAGCCATGACCCCGCCTGCCCCGGCTGCAGCTGAAAAAGCCAACGTTATCGCTCCTCCGCCGAAGCCAGCGCCGCCCGCCATTACCCTCAACATCAATATCGACCTGACGCGCCAGAAAATGACTTTGATCGAGTACGGCAAGGTTGTCGGGTCGTGGCCGATCTCCTCCGGCGCTGCAGGCTACCGCTCGCCAACCGGCACCTTCCGCCCCATCTGGTCGTCCAGAATGTGGTATTCCAAACAGTACGATAATGCCCCGATGCCGCACGCCGTCTTCTTCAACGGGGGCATCGCGATGCATGCAACCCAGGCGGTCAGCCGTCTCGGCTCCCCCGCCTCCCATGGCTGCATCCGCCAAAGCCCGGCCAACGCTGCAAAGACGTACAATCTCGTCGCCAAACACGGCAACAGCCGAGTCAAAATCGTCGTGCACGGCAAACCCAAATACGACGAACCCCGCATCGCCCGCCGCGACCGCAACCAGGACTTGACCGCGAGCGCACGCTACGCTGCCCGCGAGACGCGCGTGATCCGCCCATCCGCCGGGCTTCGCCGCGTAATCATCGTCGACAGCTACGGCAACCGCCGCATGGCTGAAATCCCCGCCAACGACCCGCGCCTGGCCGCCTATCACGCCCGCCAATATTATGGCGGCACCTACGGTGGCTACAACAGTTATGGCAATCGCTGGTAATCGCACGACCGACCGCGACCATCCCCAACGTCCGAAAAGGGCTTCATGATATCATCATGAGGCCCTAGGGTGCGTCCTGGAACCAGTCGCCCCGACAAACCGTATCGTCGGGGTTAGGCTTTCCAGGTATCGCATCATTGGGTTGCATCATGCGCGCGAAGACAACTTTCCTGGTCGGCGTCCTCGCTGTGGTCGCGACATATCTTGCGGTTCCCCCGCTGTTGGGCAAAGACTGGTCCACACTCGTCGCCAATATCGTGGCCAGCGGCAGCGACATGCGCGAAAATACCCTCCGAGCGCCCACCGCCCCCGCCGCCCCGTCGTCCGCACAATCGCCTGCCGCTTCGCCGCCCCCGATGGCCACCGTCGTCGTCAGCCAGCCGGTCGCCCGCCAGATTGTCGAATGGGACGAAACCACCGCTCGCTTCGATGCCGTCGAAACCGTCGACCTGCGCGCCCGCGTCAGCGGCTACCTTCAAGATGTGCTCTTCAAAGACGGCCAGGAAGTTAAAAAGGGCGATCTCCTGTTCGTCATCGACCCGCGCCCCTACGAGCGCGTGCTGGCCCAAGCCCAAGCCGAACTAGCCCAAGCCCAGACGCGCATCGACAATGCCAGCCTCGACGTCGAACGCGCCCGCCCGTTGGTCGAACGCAAAATCGTCTCCGAAAAAGTCTTCGACGACCGCGAAAATCTGCAACGCGAAGCCCAGGCCCAGGCCAAAGTCGCTCAGGAAAAGGTCAAATCCGCAGAACTCGATCTGAGCTTTACCCGCATCGCAGCTCCTGTCTCCGGCCAGATTGGCCGCGCGTCCGTCACCCCCGGCAACTACGTCACCGCTGGTGGATCGGCCGGGGCCACAACGCTCGCCTCCATCGTCAGCCAAGACCCGATCTACCTCTATTTCGACATCACCGAAGCAGACACCCTGAAATACAAGCGCCTCGCCGAAGGTGGTGCCCAGACCGCGGCCAAAAAGGGAGCCCGCGTCGAAGCGGCCCTGCCCGATGAAGAGGGCTTCCCCCACTCCGGCCTCGTCGACTTTCTCGACAATCGCCTCGACCCCGCAACCGGCTCTCTCAAGGCCCGCGCCCTGTTCCAAAACCCGCAACGCCTGTTCACGCCCGGCCAGTTCGCCAAACTGCGCCTGCAAAGCTCTCAGCCCTACATGGCGTCCCTCGTTCCCGACGAAGCCATCGGCGCCGATCAGGCCAGCCGTTATGTCGTGATCGTGGGCAGCGACGACATCCCGGTCCGCAAAAAGGTCACCCTCGGCCCGCTGATCGACGGCCTGCGCGTCGTCCGTGAAGGCCTGTCGGCCAGCGATTGGATTGTTACCAAAGGCCTGACCCGCATCCGTCCGGGCCAGAAAATCATCGCCAAACGCGAACCGCTGAACGTCTCCCAATCCGCGCCCGCTTCCAAAGGCGTTACCCGATAAGAGGTCGTTTCATGCGTATGTCCCGCTTCTTCATCGACCGCCCGATCTTTGCGACCGTCATCTCGATCTTCCTCATGATCGTCGGCGGCATCGCCTATTTCACGCTGCCTGTCGCCCAGTTCCCCGAAATCGTGCCGCCGACGGTCCAAATCAACGCAACCTACCCCGGCGCCGCGGCCGAAACGGTCGCCGACACTGTCGCAGCCGTCATCGAACAAGAAGTCAACGGCGTCGAAGGCATGATCTACATGTCCTCGCAATCGACCGGCGACGGCGCCATCGCCATCAACGTCACCTTCGACCTGGGCACTGACGTCGACCGCGCCACCGTGCTGGTCCAGAACCGCGTGTCCGCCGCCATGCCGCGCCTACCCGAAGAGGTCCAGCGCGGCGGCGTCACGGTGCGCAAAAGCTCGCCCGACCTCCTGCTCGTGGTCCACATGATCTCGCCGGGCGCCAAATACGATCAGGTCTACATCTCAAACTATGCCCTGCTGAACGTTTCCGACGAACTCGCCCGGATCGAAGGCGTCGGCGGCGTCTCGTTGTTTGGTGCACGCGAATATTCCATGCGCGTCTGGCTCGAACCAGACAAAATCGCCGCCCGCGGCATGAGCGCGGAAGAGGTTATCGCAGCCCTGCGCCAATCCAACATCCAGGTCGCAGGCGGCGCAGTCGGCCAACCGCCACTAGACAAAACGGGTGCCTTCCAAACCTCGCTCCGCCTCAAAGGCCGCTTAAAAGAAGCCAGCGAATTCAACGACATCGTGCTCAAAACCGGTGCCGATGGCCGCGTCGTCCGCTTGGCCGACGTTGGCCGCGTCGAACTCGGTGCCCTCAACTACGGCACCTTCGGCTACCTGTCCCGCGACCCAGCAACCGTCGTTGTCGTCACCCAGCAACCCGGATCGAATGCCATCCGCACAACCGCTGCCATCAAGGCCGCTATGGCGCGCATCTCCGATCGCTTTCCACCGGGCCTGGAATACCGCATCGAATACAACCCCACCGAATTCATCGAAGTCTCGATCAAGGAACTCTACAAAACCATTCTCGAAGCCGTCCTTCTGGTTGTCGTAGTCATCCTTGTCTTCCTCCAGACCTGGCGCGCCGCCGTCATCCCGCTGGTCGCAATTCCCGTCTCGCTGATCGGCACCTTTGCCGTGATGGCGGCCTTCGGCTTTTCCATCAACATGCTCACCTTGTTCGGTCTTGTGCTGGCGGTCGGCATCGTCGTCGACGACGCCATCGTGGTCGTTGAAAACGCCGAGCGCAAACTGGCGCAAGGGCTCTCCCCGCTGGAAGCCTCCCGCGTGACCATGGACGAAGTGGGGACCGCACTGATCGCCATCGCAATCGTCCTCTCCGCCGTGTTTATTCCGACCGCCTTCACCGGCGGCATCACCGGCCAGTTCTACCGCCAGTTCGCTGTCACCATCGCTACCGCCACGATCATCTCAGCATTCAACTCGCTGACCCTGTCGCCAGCCCTCGCAGCCATCCTCCTGCGCCCCCACACACACCACGAGCCAAGCCTACTGATGCGCCCCGTTACGGCCTTCTTCAACGGCTTCAACCGCGTCTTCGCCGCCTTGGAAAATGGCTACGCAGCCCTTACACGCACCTTGATCCGCTTTTCCCCCCTCGTGCTACTGACGTACGTCGGGCTGATCGCCGCTGCGATCGTGATGGTGACGAGCACCCCCACCGGCTTCATCCCCAAGATGGACCGTGGCATCCTCATCGTTTCACTCCAACTCCCCGACGGCGCATCCCTCACCCGCACCAACGACGTCGTCCAACGCGCCACCGACATCATCCTGCAAACCCCCGGTATCAAAGCGACCTCGGGCTATGCAGGCCGCTCCGGTGCCACCTTCACCAATGCGACCAACCAGGGGGCCATCTTCTGCATCATGGAGGACGCAGAAGTCCGCCACCGCCAAGGCCTGAGCGCCGACGTCCTTGCCAACAAGCTCCGCGCCTCGCTTGGAACCATCACCGACGCCAGTTCCTTCGTCTTCATCCCGCCGCCGGTGCGCGGCATGGGCGGCCAGACCGGCTTTTCCATGCGCCTGCAAAACCGTGCCAACTTAGCCTCCAATGAATTCGCAGCCGTCGCTTCCTAATTCATCCAGGCAGCCAACCAGGTCCCCGGCCTTGCCAACGTCTTCACGACCTTCGCAACCTCGACCCCGCAGCTTTTCATCGACGTCGACCGCACCAAAGCCCAGATGTTGAATGTGCCGCTATCGGCCATCAACGAGGCCCTCCGCGTCTTCATGGGTTCTGCCTACGTCAATGATTTCAACATGTTCGGCCGCACCTTCCGCGTCACAGCCCAAGCCGACGGTGAATTCCGCCTCGACCCGGCGAGCGTCGCCCGCATCAAGGTCAAATCCACCAAGGGCGACATGGTCGCGCTCGGCAACCTCGTCACCGTCCGCCAGATCGCAGGCCCCGACCGCGTCCCACGCTACAATCTGTATCCCGCCATCGAAGTCCAAGGGGCAACCAAACCCGGCGTCAGTTCCGGCGAAGCCCTCCGCCTCATGACCGAACTGGCCGCCAACAAACTTCCACAAGGCATCACCTACGAGTGGACCGACCTGTCCTATCAGGAGGCGAAAGCCGGCCGCGCCGGATATATGATCTTTGCGCTGTCGGTCCTATTCGTGTTCCTCGCGCTTGCCGCCCAATATGAGAGTTGGTCCCTTCCGCTCGCAATCATGCTGATCGTGCCAATGTGCCTGTTGTCGGCACTGTTTGGCGTCCGCCTGCACGGCCAGGACATCAATATCCTGACCCAGATCGGCTTCATCGTTCTGATCGGGCTAGCAGCCAAAAACGCCGTGCTCATTGTCGAGTTTGCCCGCCAGTTGGAGGACCAGGGCCGCTCGGCACGCGATGCTGCCGTCGAAGCCGCCCGCCTGCGCCTGCGTCCGATCCTCATGACCTCGCTCGCCTTCACCTTCGGCGTTGTCCCGCTCTATATGTCGACGGGGGCCGGAGCGGAACTGCGGGTCGCGCTTGGCACCGCCGTGTTCTGGGGCATGATCGGCGTCACCGTTTTTGGCTTGCTCTTCACGCCGGTCTTCTACGCCGTCATCCGCCGCCTGACCGCAAAACGCCCCACCGCTGCCCCCAACGCAATCCCCGCCCCAGCCGAATAACGGCCAACAAAAAAGGGCCGGAGATCCCTCTCCAGCCCATCCCGCCACAGAATCCAAAGTCCCAAAAAAGAAGGGGGTTTGGGGGAATACTTTCCCCCGAGTGGGGCCCGGGGCGACAGCCCCGAGTCTTAACCGAGCGGCGACAGCCCCGAGTCTTCAACAGGCGGCGATCACTCCGTCCCGAGCGTCCGCTGCCACCAGCCCTTGCGGACAGGCTTGGCCTCTTCGCCGTCCGCTGGCGCAGCCGTCGCAGCACCCGGCGCATCTGGCCGCACGACGACCCGTTCCAGAACTGGCTCAGACGACCCCGACGAAACGCGCCGCGCAGGCTTGGGTGCCTCAACCATAGGCACCGGCTCAGCAGGCTGAGGCTCCGGCACAGCACTGGCTGTCACGACGGGTAATGCGGGGGCAATCGGCTCCGCATCAGTCGACACAACGTCGGCTTTCGGCTGCCGCTCGCGGCGGCGCGGTGCAGGTGCCTCACGCTCTTTTTCGATGTCCGGCTGGGGCGCATCGGCGTGCATGGGCGCAACCGGCTCGACCGGGTCGCGATGGTCCCGGTCATGACCTTGATGCCCCTGGTCGTCTTGCCCGCCATCACGCAGCGCTTCGTGCATGGGCTGGTCGTTGAATGGTTCCAACGTCCGGGGCTGATCACCGCCCGCATCGTCGTTGTATCCAACGTTGTCAGCGCGTTCGCCGTCACCATCTGGACCGTTGCGATCATTCGCAGCCATCGGCGCCCGATCGCGGTTTTGTCCACCACGGCGGCCACCACGCCGTCCCCGGCGGCGACCACGACGGCTCCGGCCCTCGGCATCGACGTCGCCGCCGTCCGCACGAGGCGCACCATTGCCCGAACCGTCACCCGCATCTTCCCGCGACGCATCGCCGCCGATCTCGTCGGGCCGGTCATCCTCGTAGCCGACATCGGCTACATAACCGTCGCCGGGTGCATCCGGTCCATCGCCGTTTGCATGTCCGCCGGGCCGTTCACCGCCCCGCTCGAAACTGGCACCCTCGCCCGCCGGACGCTCGTCGCGACGATTGCGGCGGCCACGGCGGCGGCGGCGGCGGCCTTCCTCGGCTGCCGGTTGACCGCCCTCCGCGCGTGGACGGTCGCGGTCGCGCTCGCCACCGCCTGCCTCTTCTTCGGTGTCGTCGAACGGGACTTCGATAACGCTGGCCTCAACCGGTTCGTCGGTCTCCCCGTCAAAACCCCATTCCATATTGACCGCATTCGACGAGCGACGGCGCAAGGCAGGCTCGGCGGTTGTGGCCATCACCTTGTCGATGGTGAAGTTCGCGCCCTGCAGCTTGTCGCTGCCTTGCACGGTGATCGACAGCCCATGCCGGGCCTCCATGTCGGTCACGTAGGCCCGCTTGGCGTTCAGAATGTACAGGGCAACCGTCGGCGTCGTGGTGGCAATCAGCGCCATCCGCGTACCCGACATCAGCGTGTCTTCCAGCCCGCGCAGCACGGCCAGCGCAATGCTTTCGATCGAGCGGATGATCCCGGTGCCCTGGCAATGCGGACACTGCGATGTCGACCCTTCGAGCACGCCGGTCCGCAACCGCTGACGCGACATTTCCATCAAGCCAAAGTGCGAGATGCGACCCAATTGAATGCGCGCCCGGTCAAACCGCAGCGCGTCCTTTAGGCGACGCTCGACGTTCCGGTTGTTGCGCTTCTCCTCCATGTCGATGAAATCGATCACGATCAGGCCCGCCAAGTCGCGCAGCTTCAATTGGCGCGCGATTTCGTCGGCAGCTTCCAGATTTGTATTGAGCGCGGTTTCCTCAATCGAATATTCGCGCGTCGACTTACCCGAGTTTACGTCGACCGCGACCAGCGCTTCGGTCTGGTTGATGACGAGATACCCGCCCGATTTCAGCGTCACCTGCGGCGAGAACATCGCGGCAAGTTGCTGCTCCATCCGGTAGCGCGTGAACAGCGGTTCCGCGCCCTTGTATTCGATCACGTTCAGCGCATGGCTCGGCATGAGCATCCGCATGAACTCGCGGGCTTCTTTGTGTGCCACGTCGCCGGCGACAACAACCTCTTCCACATCCTTGGTGTAGAGATCGCGGATCGACCGCTTGATCAGGTTGCCTTCTTCGTAGACGAGGCTCGGCGCGGTCGACGCGAGCGTCAGTTCGCGCACGCTTTCCCACAGCCGCAGCAGATATTCGAAGTCGCGCTTGATCTCCTGCGACGTGCGCGAAGCGCCAGCCGTCCGGATGATAAGGCCCATGCCTTCCGGCACCTCCAACTCGTTAGCAATCGCCTTCAGCCGCTTGCGGTCGCCCGGCTGAGTAATCTTGCGCGAGATGCCGCCACCGCGCGCCGTGTTGGGCATCAACACCGTGTAGCGGCCTGCCAGCGATAGATACGTCGTCAGCGCAGCGCCCTTATTGCCGCGCTCTTCTTTGACGACTTGCACCAGAATAACTTGGCGGCGCTTGATGACTTCTTGAATTTTGTAGCTGCGCGGCCGACGACGCGGACGCTGCGGCATTTCCTCGACAGGATCTTCCCCGCCGATAGGCTCGATCCCCTCGACCAGTGCAGGCACCGGCTGAACATGCCCATGCCCGCGATCGTCATGGGCGTGGCTGTCATGCTCGTGAGTGTCATGCGCATGGCTGTGCCGGGCGTGATCGTCGTGACCATGATCGCCATAAGCCTGCTCGCGAGCTTCCGGCAGATCATCGCGCCGGGCGTTGTCATCGTCAGCCGGGCCACCCTCAAACCCGCCGACGGCATCCGGCAGCATCGGCTCACTGATGATGTGGTCTACCCCGACCGCATCGGCCGAGATCGTCCGGTGTGTTGGCTCCCCATCATGCTGGCGATGATCGTCATGCGCCCGATCGTCGGGATGGCCCTCGTCGTGGTGGCCGCCGACGTCATGACCGCCTTCGATCACCTCAGGAACGGGCACATCGTCGGGCTCGCCGACGAACTGAACCTCGTTGCTGGACAATTCGCGTGGTGCCTGCTCGCGCTGACGTTGATCCCGGCGACGCGCCAAGCGCTCCGCGTGGGCGTCAACTTCTGCCTCTTCGGCAGCTTCTTGTGCCGCCTCCTCGTCGAGCAGGGCCTGACGGTCGGCAACCGGGATCTGATAATAGTCCGGGTGAATTTCGTTGAACGCCAGAAACCCGTGACGATTCCCGCCGTAGTCGACGAATGCCGCTTGCAGCGACGGTTCGACCCGCGTGACCTTGGCGAGGTAGATGTTACCCCGCAGCAATTTGCGGGCAGCCGATTCGAAGTCGAATTCTTCTACACGCCCATTTTTGAGCACCACGACCCGGGTTTCTTCCGGGTGGGTGGCATCGATAAGCATCTTGTTGTTGTTATTGGACATTGTGTGTCTTCCTTAGCGCGCCGGCGGGCGGTCCCACCGATCCCGGCCCTAAGGCCGGGGGCGACATGCTGCCTGCTGCGGGCGCGCGTCTTGTTCAAAAGGTCGGGTGAATAGGATGTCACACCGCTGATCCCGGTCGCGGACAGGGTCCGCGTGAGAGGGCGGCATAGGGGTGAGTTCGTCATGCGGCCGACACGACCGACGGCGGCACGGAAGCCTTCACGGACCCTGACGGGACCGGAGGCGTGTGCTGCGCTGTCGTGTTTACCTGGCATTTCAATTCCTTCGGGGCGTGACGAGAGGGTTATGACGAAGCAGCCACAACCAAACGAAATTGCAACCTCGGGCGCGGCGGGCGCGCTCAGCTGCGTTACCGGTTACCCGGCAGCCCCCTCGGCTTGGAACGGTGCCGAATAGACAGCCAGATACAAACGCACAACGGCTAACAAACGACGGTTAACTCGCGCACACACCTTCATAACCCTGAACAAAACGGAGTTCAGGATGCGGAGCGGATGTTAGGCATGAGGCCCGGACAACTGGACGGATCGCGTCGCAGATAAGCTGCGCTCGCGTCACCGGCCTCCAGACCGCTCGCTAATTCCCCGCCGGTAAGGCGCTGCGAGATTGCAACCACCGGAACACGCGAAGTTGACCGCTAAAAGTCGTCCCTTATAAAAGTCGTCCCTTAATTGCATCTCACCTTACCGCTTCCGGCAAGACCATCGAAATAGTGTTAGATTCCGACTCCAAGACGCGCCAAGGTCTTCGCGCCCGGAAACATTAAGCTGACAGCTGCCTTGTGGCAAGGGAGTATAAAGCCCCGCCCCAAATTCTTGAAATCAACCACCCGCTTCGTCCCGTTAATAGGGGAAAGCGTTCAAAAACCGGTTAACGAGGCGTTGTGTTACGGATTAAAACCAATCCGGCTGCCCTCCTGCGGTTGCCTGTGTCCATCCCAGACCCGACCGGCAGCACCGGGAGCGAATCAATTAAAGCGATCGAGGCATCCGGATATGAACGGTCGAAAAGCACACACGCCGGGTTCATTCGCAGCCCTAATCTACGGTGTCAGCCTCGCGATCCTATCCAGCTTGACGCCATCCCTGTCAGCCGCCGAACCCATCCATGTTAAGCCGTCCGTGTTTGACGACACGTCGCCAGCAGACCCAGACCCGACCGCTACCCAAGCGAAGCCGATCATCATGATCGACCCTGGCCACGGCGGCATCGACCCCGGCGCAATCGGCCCTGGCAAAATCACCGAAAAAGCGATTGTTCTGGCCGTTGCCAAGGAAACCAAAGCCGCCCTCGTCGCGTCCGGCCGCTACGACGTGCGCCTTACACGCGCCACCGATACGTTCATTCCGCTCGATCAGCGCGTCGCCTTATCAAAACAATCCCAGGCCGACATCTTCATATCCCTCCACGCCGACACCATCGCCGACGCTCATCTCGCCCGGTCGATTCGCGGTGCCAGCGTCTACACTCTGTCGGACAAGGCCTCCAATGAAGAAGCCCGCTTGATGGCAGAAAAGGAAAACGCCGCCGACCTTGTTGCGGGCCTGCCCCAGCCATCGCCCGAAAGCGGTAGCGACATCAAACCGATTCTATTCGACCTGATGGCGCGCGAGACCGCCACATTCTCAAAGCTTCTGTCACGCTCGGTCGTCGGTGCCATGAGCAAGGCCCACCCGTTGACCCACGATCCCGAGCGCGCCGCAGCGTTCCGCGTACTGCGTCAAGCCGGCGCCCCCTCGGTCCTGATCGAGTTGGGCTTCCTGAGCAATCCAGCCGAGGAACAGATGATGACAAACGCAGATTGGCAGCGACGTGTTGCCACCGCGATCGCGTCTGCGGTCGACACCTATTTTGCCCGTAGAGGAAGCAGCATGGCAATCGCGCCCTTCGGCGGCGATCCAGGCGGACTGCCGCCATAATTCCACGCGATGATCACGCGTCTCATCCGACCCAGGAATACTGCACATCCAGCGCAACTGTTAACCCCGCCGAACCCTTGCTGCACCGCGAAAAACCGACTACCACACTGGAAACTTGTGCGATCTGCGTCATAATTCGTGACGCCAGTTCGGCCTTAGCAAAGAAGCTCGATGCGCGCACCGCCACCGATTCCGCCGCCAAATACCCGCAAGAAAAAGAAGAAGCGCAGCCGCAGCCTCTTGTTGAGCTTCCTTGGCTACGGTTTTGCGGCAGGCGTCGTGCTGTTCCTCGCCGCATCTGCTGGTGCCGGTTACCTTTTATACAAGAATTCAAAGGACCTGCCCGACTACGAAAGCCTCGCAAAGTACGAGCCGCCCGTCATGACGCGCATCCACGCCCACGACGGTTCGCTGATCGCAGAGTTCGCGCGCGAACGACGCATCTATGTGCCGATCAACACCATCCCCCAGCGCGTAATCGCAGCCTTCCTGTCCGCCGAAGACCGCCGCTTCTATGAGCATGGCGGCATCGATTTCACCGGTATCGCACGCGCCATCGTCAATAACGCAGCGCACGGTTTCAAAGGCGGCCTCCAGGGTGCCTCGACGATCACCCAGCAGGTCGCGAAAAACTTCCTTCTGACCAGCGAGCAGAAGCTGGAACGCAAGATCAAGGAAGCCATCCTCGCGGTCCGCATCGAGCGCGCTTATTCCAAAGACCGGATCCTTGAGTTGTACCTCAACGAGATCTACTTCGGCATGAACTCGTACGGGATCGCCGCCGCCGGCCTCAACTACTTCAATAAGGAATTGAAAGACCTGACGATCGAAGAGGCTGCGTACCTCGCCGCCCTCCCGAAAGGTCCCAACAACTACCATCCCTTCCGCAAGGCCGAAAAAGCCTTGACCCGCCGTAACTGGATCATCGGCCAGATGGCCGAAAACAACTACATCAAACGCGAAGACGCCGATGCGGCCAAGAAAAAGCCGTTGGGCGTCAATATCCGCCCCACCGGCGCACACATCTTTGCCGCCGAGTTCTTCGCTGAAGAAGTCCGCCGCTCGCTGCTGTCGCAATACGGTGAAGACAAGCTGTATTCCGGTGGCATGTCGGTTCGCACCACTCTCGACCCGCGCCTGCAGTCGATGGCCCGCTCCGCCCTGTCGAACGGCCTGATCGGCTTCGACCGTAAGGCTGGCTGGCGCGGACCGGTAACGAAGATCGACATTTCGGGCGATTGGGGCGTCGCACTCGGTGGCCTCGAAATGCCCAACGATATCCAGCCCTGGCGCATGGGCGTTGTCCTTGACGCTCAAAAGACCAAGGCAACGGTTGGCCTGCGCCCCTTGAAACAACAAGACGGGACGCTGGTCCCCGGCCGCGAAGCCGTGGAGATCGCCCTCGATGAAGTGAAGTGGGCCCGCACGGCCCCCAAGAAAGCCGAAATCAAAGCCGTCACCGATGTCTTGGCCAACGGCGACGTCATTTACGTCGCACCCAAAGACCCCAGCAACCTCGCAGGCGTCTGGTCGTTGATGCAAATCCCCGAAGTCGGCGGCGGTCTCGTCGCAATGGACCCGCACACCGGTCGCGTGCTGGCTGTGGCAGGCGGCTTCTCCTACGCCATCTCCCAGTTCGATCGCGCCATGCAGGCCCGCCGTCAGCCCGGCTCGTCGTTCAAACCCCTCGTCTACGCCGCAGCCATCGACAACGGCTACAAGCCGACCAGCATCGTCCTCGACGCACCCATTGAAATCGACCAGGGCCCCGGCAAGGAAGCCTGGAACCCGAAAAACTACGAAGAAGGCAAGTTCGGCGGTCCCTCCACGCTGCGCATCGGCATCGAGAAATCGCGCAACCAGATGACCGTTCGTCTGGCGCAAGACATGGGCATGCCGCTCATCACCGAATACGCCAAGCGTTTCGGCGTCTATGACGATCTCCTTCCCGTGCTGTCCATGTCGCTGGGTGCTGGTGAAACCACGCTCCTTCGCATGACGACGGCATACTGCATGCTCGCCAATGGCGGCAAGCAGGTCCACGCTACCCTCATCGACCGCATCCAGGACCGCTACGGCCGCTCGGTCTGGCGTCATGACGACCGCGAGTGCGTCAATTGCAAATTCGAGGGCTGGGCCAATCAGCAGGAGCCCGACATCCCCGATACCCGCAAACAAATCATGGACCCCCACACCGCCTACCAGATGACCTCCATCATGGAAGGCGTCGTCCAGCGCGGCACGGGAACGGTCATCCGTGAAAAATTCCTCCCCAACACCCCTGTTGCTGGCAAGACGGGCACCACCAACGAAGAAAAAGACGCGTGGTTCGTCGGCTACACGCCAGACTTGGTTGTCGGCGTCTTTATCGGCTACGACACCCCGCGTCCGATGGGCAAAGGCAACACCGGCGGCGCGCTTGCAGCCCCTATTTTCGGCGACTTCGTGAAACAGGTGGTCGGCGACAAGCCAGCCTCCCCGTTCCGCCAGCCCCCTGGCATTAAGACGATCCGTGTCGACCTCAAAACCGGCCTGCGCAGTCAGCCCGGCGACACTGGCACCACCATCATGGAAGCCTTCAAACCCACCGAAGAACCCGACGAACCCAGTTCCGCTCTAGGTGTTGGCTCGCAAGGCCAAGCCGACGCAGGTGCCGGTACCGCCATCGTCACCGGCCGCGGCGGCATCAACTGATCTCCGAACACATCCAGCCCATCGTGCGCTCCTCGAAGGTTGGGAAAAGGCTACCGGCGTTTACACACCCGGCGAACGCCCCTATATCCATCGACCAATCACGAACACCGCCAGGAACACCCCATGCGCGCCGAACCGCAAAAATTGGTCGATAACATCAACGAAGCGCTGGCCCTCCTGCGGAGGCATCTTTGACTGGGATAATGCCCCTATCAAACTTGCCGAACTGAACGCCAGAACCGAAGACCCAAACCTCTGGAACGACCCCAAGAAGGCCCAAAAGGTCATGCGCGAGCGCCAGGTGCTCGAAGGCGCAATCAACATCTATAAAAAGCTCGCCCAAGAGTTGGACGACGGAATAACGCTTGTGGAAATGGGCGAAGCCGAAGACGACGCGGCCACCATTGCCGAGGGCGAAGCCGTATTGCGCGCGCTTGATGCCGAAGCCCAGCGCAAGAGCGTCGAAGCTCTGCTGTCGGGCGAAGCCGACGGCAACGACTGCTACGTTGAAATTCACGCTGGCGCGGGCGGCACCGAAAGCCAGGATTGGGCCTCGATTTTAACGCGCATGTACATGCGCTTTGCAGATAAACGAGGCTATAAATACAACCTGATCGAAGAAAGCCCTGGCGAAGAAGCTGGCCTCAAATCAGCAACGCTGGAAATCAAAGGCGCGAACGCCTACGGCTGGCTGAAAACCGAATCGGGCGTCCACCGCCTCGTCCGTATCTCGCCCTTCGACAGTAACGCGCGGCGGCACACCAGTTTCACCTCGGTCTGGGTCTACCCCGTGATCGACGACAATATCGACATCGTCGTCAACGAAAGCGAATGCCGTATCGACACCTACCGCTCGTCCGGCGCTGGCGGCCAGCACGTCAACACGACCGACTCAGCGGTCCGCATCACCCACATCCCGACCGGCATCGCGGTTGCCTCCCAGCAGGAACGCTCGCAGATCAAAAACCGCGCGATTGCCTGGGACATGCTGAAATCGCGTCTCTACGAACTCGAACTGAAAAAGCGCGAAGACAAAGCCAACGCCGAAAACGCCAGCAAGAAAGATATCGGCTGGGGCCACCAGATCCGCTCGTATGTGCTCCAGCCCTACCAGATGGTGAAGGACATGCGGACCGGCGTATCCACGTCCGACACCAGCGGCGTCCTCGACGGCGACATCGACCTCTTCATCGAGGCAAGCCTTGCCCAGAAAATCAAAGGCGGCGCCCCCGTCGATGTCGAAGATTTGGGCTAAAGACCTCCAGGCTAAAGAACTTGGGCCACCCCATCCCGGTCCCTGACCGCCTCCCGAGGGCCAACCAGACAAGAACCAACACCCATGGCCCTCGAATTCCCCAATCTGCATCTGATCACCACGCCCGGCTTCACCGGCTATGCCCTGCTCGACAGCGGGGCTGGCCGCAAACTCGAACGCTTCGGCACCATCACCGTCGACCGCCCCGAACCACAAGCCCTCTGGTCCCAACGCCTTTCCGCTGTCGCCTGGTCCAAAGCCCACGCGGTGTTTTCAGCTTCGGGCGAAGATGACGAAAAGGGCAAATGGCGCGTCGATAAACCTGTCCCCGAAAGCTGGCCCGTCACCATCGACTTCGGCCCCGGCTCCCCCCATCGTGGCGTCACCGTGCAATGCCGCCTGTCCGGCCTCTGGCACTTGGGGCTCTTCCCCGAACAACTCCCACACTGGCAGTTCATGCTGGAGCGTATCGCCACGATCAAAGGCGAGACGCCGCGCGTGCTGAACCTGTTTGGCTACACCGGCGCGGCGTCGTTGCTAGCTGCAGCCGCTGGCGCCGACGTCACCCACGTCGACGCCTCGAAGAAGGCGATCCAATGGGGCAAGGACAACCAAGCCGCCAGCAAACTCCCCGACGCCAAAATCCGCTGGATGCTGGACGATGCGACCAAGTTCGTGGCCCGCGAAGTCCGGCGCGCTAAAACCTACCACGTCATCCTCGTCGATCCCCCCAAGTTTGGCCGCGGCCCCGAAGGCGAAACCTGGGACATCTACCGCCATGTCGCCCCTCTGCTCAGCGACTGCGCCAAGCTTTTGGCGCCCAAAGACGCCAGCATGGTCTTGACCGTCTATGCCATCCGCGCCTCGGCCCTCACCTTCGCCCAACTGCTCGCCGAAACCCTCAAAGACCGCCCCGGCACTTACGATATCGGCGAACTCGCCATCCTCGAACAATCAGCCACCCGCGCCATCCCCACCTCGCTATTCACGCGGTGGATTTCAAAATAATCAACCTGTCATCCCGGCCAAGTCGCGCTACTTCAGCGCAGCGCAGAGCCGGGACCCAGCGCTTGAGTGCCGAAGGCACGATTCAAAATATCACCACGCCAGATACGCCATCGCCCCGATCGCCGAAACCCCGCTGCCCGCAAACAGCTCCCGCAACTTCGCAGCATCAATCTCCTGCCCCGTCATCGCATCATGCCGATGAATCCCAGACGCGATGAACAAACCATCGACGCCCGCCCCCTGCGCGGCCTTCAAATCGGTCCGCAGCGCGTCGCCAATTCCCAAAATCCGATCCTTCGCCACGGCCCCCTCGCGCAACCGTTGCGCGACATCAAGCGCCGTCCCATAAGCATTGGGATGCGGCTTGCCAGCCCAGAACACGTTGCCCCCCATGTGCGCATAAAGGTCGGCAATCGCCCCCGCGCACAGGTACAACTTACCCCCGACATCCACCACCAGATCCGGATTGGCGCACACGAACGGCATCCCGCGCGCCAGCGCCTGCTCCAGCACGGGTCGGTAACTCTCCGCCGTCTCGGTCAGATCGTCCTCAAGCCCCGAGCACACGATCGCCTCAGCCTCCGCCAAACTGGACTTGCGCGCTGACAGTTTATCAAACAGCGCCGAATCCCGATCGCGCGGGCCGATGGCGTAAACCGCCCCAAACCCGGCGTCTATCACGTGCGCCAGCGCAATATCCCCCGAAGACACGATGGCGTCATAGGTCCCATCGGGAACGTTGCGCGACACGAGCATCCGCGCAACCTGCTCCTGTGGCACAGGCGCGTTTGACACGAGCACCACCGTCCCGCCGCCATCCCGAAACTGCGAAAGCGCCGCACAGGCGGCTGGAAACGCCTTTAAGCCGTCATGCACCACGCCCCACACATCGCAGAACACCACATCATACCGGCTCAACAAGTCGCGAGCTTCAGTCAAAATCGGTGGTGACATGATAATCCTTGCTGCAAACGGCCCGCGTTAACGGGGAGGGTTAGGGGTGAGGGTTAAACGCGCACCGGATACACGTGAATGCGACACTGTCCCCTCTCCCCGTCCTACACGGGGAGAGGGTTAGGGTGAGGGGCGGCGACAAGGCGAGGTACTTTCGAGCCGTCGCTGCAAACAAGATTCTTAACCCTCCCCACCCCTTGCGGCGTCACGGCGTTGGCGCTTTGCTCCGTAATCAGGTACGAGAGCGCTCAAACATCCCAGGACTTGATCCGCAGGCGCTCGTTTTGCCTGACGGTTTCCGCATCCGCGTACAGCGCGCCGGTTGCGCAATCTGGCCAAGCGCAAATGGACGCGAAATGCCCTTTCCCCAAATGAATGCCAACCTCGCACGTGCCCTGGCCGAGCGAGGCTACGAAGAACCGACCGCAGTTCAGAGTGCGGTTTTGACCCCGGAAGCAGAAGGCCGCGACCTGCTGGTCTCCGCCCAAACCGGCTCCGGCAAAACCGTCGCGTTCGGCGTGGCCCTTGCCACCACGTTGTTAGGCGATGCCGAGCGGTTCGGCACGCCTGGCCTGCCGCTTGCCCTGATCGTCGCCCCCACCCGCGAGTTGGCGCTCCAGGTCCAGCGCGAACTGGAATGGTTGTACGGCCCCGCTGGCGGTCGCATCGCCTCCTGCGTCGGCGGCATGGATATCCGCCGCGAAGCCAAGGCACTGGCAAGCGGCTGCCACATCGTTGTTGGCACCCCAGGCCGCCTCAAAGACCACATTCAGCGCAAACGCCTGGAACTCTCCGGCCTCAAAGCCGTCGTGCTCGACGAAGCTGATGAAATGCTCGATTTAGGCTTCCGTGAAGACCTCGAATATATCCTAGGGGCCACCCCGACCGAGCGCCGCACGCTGCTGTTTTCGGCCACCATCGCCCAAGAAATCGCAACACTCGCCAAAACCTTCCAGCGCGACGCCCTGCGCATTCAAACGATCAATCACCGCGAAGCCCACGCCGACATCGACTACCGCGCCATCCGCGTCGTCGGCCATGAAGTCGAACGCGCCATCGTCAACGTGCTGCGCTTCTACGACACCGGCGCGACGCTCGTATTCTGCTCCACCCGCGAAGGCGTCAAACGCCTGCACGGCAGCCTGCTCGAGCGTGGCTTCGCAGCCGTCGCCCTCTCGGGCGAATTGAGCCAGGCCGAACGGTCCGGCGCGCTGCAATCGCTGCGAGATGGCCGCTCCCGCGTGTGCGTCGCAACCGACGTCGCTGCCCGCGGCCTCGACCTACCCGACCTCGGCCTCGTCATCCACGCCGACCTGCCCAACGACCGCGAAACCCTGCTCCATCGCTCGGGGCGCACCGGACGCGCTGGCCGCAAAGGCATCTGCCTGTTGATGGTGCCGCCGATGAAGCGCCGCCGCGCTGAAATGCTGATCCGCGCCGCAAACGTCAACGCAACCTGGGGCCCGCCCCCATCAGCCGACGAAGTCCGCGCCAAAGACCAGGAGCGCCTACTCAATGACGCCATGTTCGGCGAGGAAATGACCGACGAAGATCTGGTGATCGCCAAGGCGATGCTGGAACAACGCACGCCCGAAGACGTGGCTCTCGCCCTTGTGCGCGTCCTGCGCGCCCGCCTTCCCGCCCCCGAAGAGGTCTCCGACCCCGGCAACGGCAGCTTCAAGGACCGCAAGCCTGCCGACCGCTGGGAGCGCGACGCGCGGCCCGCCCGCGACGGCAAACCGTTCGAGCGCCGCCCGTCCTACTCCGAGCGCGACGCCGATTACGTGCCGACGTCCGATGCCGACCGTGGCCCCCCGCGCGATCGCCTGAAGCCCGAAGACACCGTCTGGTTCCGCATCAACGTCGGTCGCACCCGTAATGCCGAGCCACGCTGGATGATCCCGCTGATCTGCAAAGCGGGCGGCATCACCAAAGCCGAGATCGGCTCGATCCGCATCTTCGACAACGACAGCCGCTTCCAGATCGCCAAAGACAAAGCCGAAGCCTTCGCCGCCAGCGTCCAGGGCAAGAACGAAAACAACACCATCATCACCCAGGCCTTCGGTCCTGAAGATCGCGCCACGTTTACGCCCCGCCGAGAAGGTCCAACCGGTTCCCCAGGTTCGTTCAAGCCCGACGGCGAAAGCCGCCCCTTCAAAAAAGCCCCCTATAAGCCCAAGCGCGACTTCGACGAACCGCGCACCCCTGCGAGCGATAATCGCACAGCACCCGCAGCTTTTGAGGCGCGCCCAGCCTCCGAGCCCCGCACGGACGGCCCGCGCACAGACGGCGAGTGGGAAAAGAAGCCCTTCAAGAAGCCCTTTCACGCCAAGAAAGACTTCGGCAGCAAGGACGGTGGCAAGAAAGACTGGGGCAACAAGGACTTCGCCAAGAAGGACTACGCCCCCAAGCCCTACGCCAAACCCTTTGAAAAGCCCGCAGGCGAACCGACAGGCAGCACAACCGATGCCCGTCCCGCCCCGCGCGCCGATGGCGACGCCCCACGCCCCTTCAAGAAGCCGTTCGCCCACAAAGGCAAACCCATCCCAGGCGGCCCCGGCGGCGACAAACCCTTCGTCAAACCCTACAAAGCGAAGAAAAAATTGAAGGCGCAGTAAGCTCCGGCAATCGCGGCCCTGGGTCCCGGTTCTCCGCTGCGCTGCGGCCGAGACGACACCTGTTTGCAATAACTGTCATCCCGGCCAAGGGAGGCTATTTCGCCGACCGCAGTGCCGGGACCCAGGGGCCGCAAGTAACGTCCTCTCCCCAAACAACCCGCAGCACGATTCACTGCTGCGGGAACTTGGCTTACTTCCCCGTATCCCACGGGGACCGCCACTCAGGCGGCGACTTCGTCCCATCCGAAAACGCTGAAAACACGGTATCGGGCGCCGACGTATTATGCCGCGACGGCACCAGCCGACCCGTCCAGACATCCGTTGCAGCCTTTGCGCCGGTGAAGCCCATCACCGGTTCCTCGCGCCACGATTTCGCCCCCGCCTCCAGCACCGCCGTCTGCGCGACGTCGTTATTGAACTGCGTCACATACATCGACCGCATGGTCGCAAACGGTCGCCCGGCAATCCCCTTGTCGAACGCCACGTCGATCCGCTGACGCTCGCGGTCGAGCTTCGAGATCGAAAGCCGCGCAGACCCGCCGCGCGCAAACTGCAGCGTGAATGTCTTGGTCTTGGGATCGAAAGCAATCTCGCTCAAATCCACAATCGGCCGCGTCCCGCCATCGGGTGCCGCCACCTCTTCAACCGGCCCGACCATGAACGAGCTGCCATAAGCACTCCAGCCAAGGTGTGCTGGCGGCAACGGACGCGCCCGCCAATATCCGTCGGGGGGGTATATGACGAGCACCTCTTCGGCCCGTTCGTTCGCCCGAACCCAAACCTGCACCACATGAAACTTGGCATCGACCTTATCGCCGACCCGGAAGGGCACGGCTTTATCGCGCCAGAAACCGCCAAACTCGTAACCCGTCACCCAAAGCTCGACATCCTCATAGATCGTCACCTTACGCGGCAACTTCGCAGGCCCCGTCGTCCCGGGATCGGCTTTGATATCGCAGGCCGTCCAGTCGGCTGAAAAATTGTCCCGCTGCAACGTGTCGATATAGGCGGGATGCGCCGCCTCGATCCGGAATTGCGTTACCGCCGGGTTGGTCATGGCGAGCGTGACGTTATCCTTCTCTGCGCACAACTGTGCCTCGCTCTTGTTCTCGACCTGAACGCCGAGCATCCCAACCGACGCCGCATGGACTGGCGAAGCGAACACAAACCAAGCAAGTGTGACGAACAAACAGCGCGGGTCCAGGGACACCGTCCCTGGTCGGGGTGTCTGAGGGGCGGAGAGCCCCTCAGCTTGGTGCCATAAATTCCACATCAGCCCTTATCCCCCAACGTCGCATACACATCGCCCGAATTCGCTTCATGCGGCAGACCCGCGATATGCGCCGCCATTGCCTCACGCGAGACGCCCTCGCCAAACGCCAGCACTTGGCTTTCGCCGAGCGCGATATTGAACCGATACGGCCCCAACGCCGCCAGCCTGTCTAGGCACGCAAACGCAACGTCCCGCTGAATCGTCGTGAACTCAAACGACAGCACCGGCACCGGTTGGGACAACCCGGCAAGCACGTCGGCTTCAAATCCCTCAACGTCGATCTTGACGAACGCGGGCGGCCCGTGGGCTGCAATCAAAGCATCCAGCGTCGTCACCGGCACTGTGATGTGTTTGTCCCAAACTTGGCCTTCCCAACCGCCCGCACCGTCCGCGGCCTTCACGAAATCGTCGCTTGCCGTAGTCACGGTCGGATTGGCCGAATTGATGTGCAGCGTCAGCCGTCCAACCTTTGCCCCGCACGCCGATGAAATCAGCGCCACGCCCAGATCGTCGCGATAGATCGCCTCGATCGCCCGCGCACAGTCGGGCTGCGGCTCTAGCGCGACAACCCGCGCCCCTACCCGCCGGAACGACCCGATCCGGTCGCCGACGTGGCTGCCGATGTCGAACGCCAGATCGCCGGGGCGCAGAAACTGCGCGTACAGCGCATCCATAGCCGCATCGCGCGCCGGATCGCCGTAATACACCTCGAACGATCGCCGCAACCCGGCGTAGGCCGGATCTGCCTTCAGTGCGTCCACGATAGCTTTTGTCATCTGTCCCTCGTCAGCGTGCAAGCCGCTTGTTCCAATACCCCGGCCGCCGCTTGACATGAGCGAACGCATAAATGCGAATAGTGTCACCTTCAACGCGATAGACAATCTGATACGGGAATTTGGCCAGCAGACAGCGTCGCAGTCGCAGTCCTACCGGCGGCCAAGCAAGAGGCCGGTCGGTGATAAGCATGAGCGCACGATCGAGCGAAACGATGAAGTCCTGCGCAAGCTCTGATTTCAACTCGCTATAATAGGCAAGAGCATCTCGTACCTCTGCCCTCGCATCGTCATCGAATACGACGTTCATCACCGCCCAATCAACTTGCGAAGCTCGGCCATAACCTCTTCAGCTGGCACGAACGTCGTTTCACCCCGCTCGGCTCGTTCAAGCCGTTGCTCTGCCAATTCAATCCAAGCCGCCTCGATTTCCTCGGGCGTCCCCTCATCCGCGCCGGGATCGAACTCGTCCCGCAACCGCATCAATAATTCTTCGCGCTCGGCAGGCGACAGCTTGCGGGCTTCCTCAATGATGGATGTGACGCGCTTGTTCATATGGGCATCCTATCACTCGGCCCCAGCCCGCGTCATCTGCCAAACACCACATCGTGCATGATCTCACACGGCCAAAACCGTGCGCACTTCATCGGGCGTCGCGAAATCCTCAGGAATCCCCGCGATCCCTTCCCGCTTCATCCACGCGCCCAATGCGGGATTGGCCGTAATGACGCAAAACGGCACCGCCAGCAGATAACCGGCCGTTAGCGGAAGGCTCCACCAGAAGGCCGTCGGCGATACCGACCACAGCGCCCCGCACACCAGCACGCCAAACAGCATCTGTGGCCACAATTGCCCAACCGCTGTACCCCATGAAATGCCGTAAGCATCCCGTGATTGCCCACCCCAGACGACCGACTTGCCCATCACCAGCAGACCGATCATGAAGATCGTTGTGCGGATCGTCGAGACCGCCCCTTGCAGGAACGAAAACACCAGTTCGACCACAGCGGAAATCGCAAACCGCACCGGCCCGCCAAACCGCGCCACCTCGCCCTTGGTCAACACAGCATCCAACAGGCCAGCCATTTTCGGCGCAAGATACATGACGAAAAACGCCACATACAGGCCCTTGGCGAGCCCCACCGGAAAGTCCGGCACCGTCACGAAGTGCGCCGCAGCCAATGGCGATAACGCGATCATCACCGTCCAAGCTGGAAGGCCGACGAACATCAAAATCGCCCACACCAGCTGAAACCGGCTCATCGGCAGCAGTCCGGGAATGTCCATCAGCCGCGTATACTGCAGGTTCCCCTGACACCACCGCACATCGCGGGTGAGAAAATCGAGCATCGTCGGCGGATTTTCTTCCCACGATCCGCCCTCGACAGGCAGCACGCGCACCTCATACCCGGCCCGCCGCATCAGCGTCGCCTCGACCTGATCGTGCGACAGCACATGCCCGCCAAACGGTCCCCCACCGGGGATCACCGGCAGCGCGCACTCATCGCGAAACGGCGCGATCCGCACGACTGCATTGTGCCCCCAAAACGGCCCGCAGTCCGCCGTCCACCAGGCCTGTCCCATCGTGTAGGACCGCATCCCGTGCCGCATCCCGAACTGGAAGATCCGCGCGAACGCACTGCTCGACGGCATCCCGACCACGAGGCTCTGCAAAATCCCAAGCTTGGGATAGGCTTGCATCATCCGCACCATGGCGACAATGGCATCGCCTGACATCAAGCTATCGGCATCCAGCGGCAACATCAGTTCGAACGGGCGACCCTCCGCTTGCGTGAACTCCCGCACGTTGCCAGCCTTGAACCCGGTATTGAGCGCACGCCGCCGGTACACGATCTCAGCGTCTGGCTGCTCAGCTTTCCACGCAGCAACCAGCGCCTCTTCGGCCGCCGCAACGTCTGCCTTGTTGGTGTCGCTCAACAGAAAATACGAAAACGCCCCGCCTTGCCCGGTTGCGTCAACGCTCGCCTTCACCGTGCGCAGCCGCGTGATGGCCCGCCCCGGCTCCTCGTTGCGCAGCGTCATCATGATCGCTGTCTTGACGGTCAGCGGCGTTTGAGCGTCGCCGGCTGCCATATAGGGCGCCACCTCGGCCCGCGCATCGCGCCCGCCGTGCAACAGCCACAGCCCGATGACGGCGTTCCAGAACCCGAGAACTGTCCAAGGCGTCCCGACCGCAAAGCAGAGGAACATCACCCAACCCACGATCGTCCATCCGCCAGCCCCGAACACAGATGCTGCCATAGCCAGCATCGCGATGTACGTTGCGACATTCAGCACGACCACGATCTGACGCCGCCGCGCAAGTTCAGCGCTTGCCTGTATCCCCGCAGGTGTCATAACGCTGGCACGCGGGTCTGATCCCTTGACGCCGTCGCGCAACTCAAGCCGTTCCGTCATCTTCTCAACTTCCACCACAAACCAAACCGCCGCACATCTGCGACACTCTCAAATCTAGGCACGCATACCCCATGACCGACCAGCCGACCACCCAGATGCGCCGATCGGCAGCCCAGCGCCATGTATCGCGCGCCCTGTGGTACGTCGGCCCCGGCCAGGTCGAGCTCAAGATTGCGTCCCTGCCCCCGCTCGGCCCCGGTGAAGCCCGCGTCCGCACCCAATATAGCGGCATCAGCCGCGGCACCGAGCGCCTGATCCTGTCGGGAAGCGTTCCGCAAGCCGAATTCGCCCGCATGCGCGCGCCCCTCCAGGAGGGCGACTTTCCGTTCCCAGTGAAATACGGCTATTGCGCGGCTGGCCTCGTCGAAGATGGCCCGCCGGAGTTGCAGGGCAAACCGGTTTTCTGCCTCCACCCCCACCAGGATGTCTTCAACGCACCAGCCGCCATGCTTGTGCCTTTGCCCGATGGCCTCACAACCCGCCGTGCCACGCTCGCCGCCAACATGGAGACCGCCCTCAACGCGCTGTGGGATTCAGGCGCTGGCCCTGGAGACCGCATCGTCATTGTCGGCGCTGGCATCCTCGGCTTGCTGGTCGCAGCGCTTGCCGCCAAAATCCCCGGCACCGACACCACCATCGTCGACACGCTCCCCGAACGCGCGGCCCTTGCCGTATCGCTGGGTGCTGCCTTTGCGCTCCCGCACGCTGCCCCCACCGACGCCGACGTTGTGATCCACACCTCCGCCAGTGCCCCTGGCTTCAATACAGCGATAGGCTGCGCCGGGCTTGAAGCCACCATCATCGAATTGAGCTGGTATGGCGAAAAGGCCATCCATGCCTCCCTCGGCGGCGCATTCCACAGCCGCCGCCTGCGCCTCATCTCCTCCCAGGTCGGCCACGTCGCCCCCTCGCGCCGTCCACGTTGGAGCTACCGCCGTCGCCTCGAAAAAGCACTGGTCCTTCTGCAAGACCCTCGGCTAGACGCACTCGTTGCCGATGATATTGCTTTCGACGACCTGCCCGCGCGTCTGCCGCCCGTCTTGACCGGCTCGCCAGCAACCCTGCCGCCAGTCATCCGTTATACGTTAAGCCTCTGACACCAACCTGAGAAAGCCCGTCCCATGTTCGCCGTAGAAGTCCGCGACCGCATCATGATTGCCCATTCTTTGCCTGACCCGTTCTTCGGCCCCGCGCAGAACATGCACGGCGCAACCTTTGTCGTGGACGTTGCCTTCTTCCGCGAAAAGCTCACCCCTCAGAATGTCGTGGTCGACATCGGTGCAGCCCTCGACGTGCTCAACGCGACCTTGAAGCCGCTGTCCTATCAGAACCTGGACAATCTGCCCCAGTTCAAAGGCGTGCTGACCACCACCGAATTCCTTTGCAAATATATCTTTGACGCGATTGCCGCCGCCGCCAAATCCGGCGCACTCGGTGCCGACGGCCGCGGCCTCGCCAAAATCCGCGTGACCTTGAGCGAAACCGACCTCGCCCGCGCCGTCTACGAAGGAACCGTCGCGTGACAACGCCCAGCGCAAGATCCATCTCATTCGCTGTCCCCGGCAACATCGACCTGCCGACGGGCGGCTACGGCTACGACCGGCGCGTCATGGAACTGCTGCCCGACTACGGTGTTCAGGCCGATCTGATCTCCCTGCCCGGCAGCTTCCCGTTCCCGTCCGCCGCCGATCTTGCGCAAACAAAAACCATGCTGGCGGCCGCTCCCGCCAGTCATGCCCTCCTGATCGACGGTCTCGCCCTCGGCGCGATCCCCGCCGATCTTCTCAAAAGCCTCGCTCGTCCGTTCATCGCCCTCGTCCACCATCCGCTCTGCCTCGAAGCAGGCCTCACCGACGAACAGGCAACCCACCTGAAGGCCACCGAAACCCAGGCCCTCGCGCTCGCCCGCCACGTCTTAGTCACCAGCTTTGCAACCAAGCGCATCCTGGTCTCGGACTTCGCGGTGCCCATCACCAAAATCACCGTCGCCGAACCCGGCACCGATCCCTCGATGCGGGCTTCCGGCACCGGCACGCCGATGCAGCTTCTGGCCGTTGGTGCCGTTTCCAAACGCAAGGGCTATGAAATCCTCATCGAAGCCCTGAAACCCTTAAATGACCTGGATTGGCGTCTGACCATTGCAGGCGCCACCGACCGCGATCCGGCTGCCGTCTCCAACCTCGAGTCTGCCATCGCCGCCGCTGGCTTCCACGACCGCGTCCGCCTGTCAGGCACCGTCGTTCCAGCCACCCTCACCAAATACTACGACACCGCCGACCTGTTCGTCATGTCGTCGCTGTTTGAAGGCTACGGCATGGTCTTGGCCGAAGCCATGGCCTGCGGCTTGCCCATCGTCTGCACTACCGGCGGAGCCGCTGCCGACACCGTCCCCGATGCCGCCGCGATCAAGGTCGCCCCCGGCAACGCCGCAGCCCTCACCGCCGCGATCGAAAAAGTCCTCAGCGATAAGCGCCTGCGCCGCCGCATGGCCGACGCCTCCTGGGAAATGGGCCGCACGCTGCCGCCCTGGACCGAAACCACCCGCCGCATCGCAGCCGTTATCATGGGAATATCAGTATGAGTGGATTCTCCCCCGATTGGCTGGCCCTGCGCGAAGGCCCCGACCACCGCTCGCGCAACACCACCCTTGCCAATACGCTGCAAACCCGCTTTCTCCAGCGCGAGACCATCAACGTCCTCGACCTGGGCTGCGGCACCGGCTCGAACCTGCGCGCCACCTCAGCACTTCTCCCCCACACACAACACTGGACCCTCGTCGACTACGACGCGGCCCTCCTCGCCGCCGCCCGCACGACCCTCATGAACTGGGCCGACAGCCACGCCACCGGCCTCAACGGCACCCTGACGCTCACCAAAGGCTACGCTCGCCTGACGGTCGCCTTCCACCAGGCCGATCTCGTCGCCAGCCTCGACGCAGTCCTCGACCTCGCGCCTAAGCCCGACCTGATCTCTGCTTCTGCATTGTTTGATCTGGCGTCGCCCGCCTTCATCCAGCAATTCGCAGCAAGCGTCGCTAAGCGCGGCGCGGTCTTCTACACCGTCCTGACCTACAACGGCATCCAGCGCTGGACCCCGCGCACGCCCCTCGACCAATCCATGAGCGGCGCATTCAGCCGCCACCAGATGACCGACAAGGGCTTTGGTCCGGCCTGCGGCCCCACCGCCCCGGTCGAACTCGCCGAACAGTTCGCAACCCACGGCTATGGCGTCCAGGAAGGCGACAGCCCCTGGCATCTCGGCCCCACCGATCAAAAACTCATCAATGAACTCGCCACCGGCTTTGCCGCCGCCGTCCGCGAAACCAAATCCATCCCCAACGCCGAAATCGACGCCTGGCTCGCCCGCCCCCGCACCGGCTCGGAAGTCGGCCACACCGACACCCTCGCCATCCCCGGTTCCCGCTCCACCCTCACCGAACGCGACGACGATTAAATTCCCCTCTCCTCGTCCTTCGCGGGGAGAGGGTCGGGTGAGGGGCGGCAACAAGCTCCCACTACTGTCTCCCCGCCGAAATCACCCGCAGCAGCGCCTGATCCTTATTGATCACCGTAAGGTCCTTGCACTGCGCCTTGGCCTTCGTGCTGCACTCGATGGTCACCGTGTAGGGAATGTCGGGAAACTTCTGCACCGTGTACTGGATCACGATCCCTTCCATCCCCTCGGCTGCGCCATCCGACACCGACACCGCAGCCGGTGCCCCTTTGGCGCGCGCCGCAGCTCGGCTGCCGGGCGCGGCCCCGCCGATCTGGAACTTGGCGTCGCCCTCGACATTCACCCGCCGATCCGCATCGACAGAAATCGAAATCCCCTCATAGGTATCGGTCAGATGATACCAATAGGGCTGCTTGGGGTCGGACACGAACGAGCGCGGCTTGATCGGCGCAGCATCCATCCCTGCCACATTCTTTACAAGCTGCGGCACGACATCGAACGCCAGCACCGGCAATTGAACCTGCGACGCTGCAGCCGGAACCGCCCCGCCCGCCGACCGTGCGGACCGCAACGATGCAATTTCCGGGTCGGCCCAATCAACCTTGAGCAGCCCCTGACCGCTCGCCGTGCGATCCTGCGCCAACGCGACCCATCCGGTCGCCGCCACGCCCGCGAGCACCAGCCCTGCAACCACCGCAGGCATTCCCAACGCCGACCGTCCCACGCGCATGTCGTCCTCCGTCACACCACTCGGATACTATTCAGCGGCACATCGTACCACTGATCACTGATTACATCGCTCTCCTGACAAAAATGCGAGCGTTTTCAGTTTTTTTGCAAAATCGCCGGCCGACACCAATGCCGATCTGTGACACTCGACCAGCAAAGCGCCGTCACACAGGGATGCTCAGTTGCCGCATGTCCGATCTTTGGGCATAGTGACGTCATCGTAGAGTAGAGAGGGTGGGATGGCGTTCGCTCCGGCACAACGCACGCTGAAACGAAGCCGGGCGTCAGGCTGGCTTGCGGCCCTGCGCGCAATTTGTATGTTCGCTGCATTGATTGCGCTGCCTTCGATCGCAGCAGCAAAATGCCTCTACACCAACCCCGACCGTGGGTTGACCCCGTTACCGGGCCCCATCGTCACAAAAACCCCACCCGTCGTCACGCCAGACCCAGTCAAACCGACGAACAAGGGGATTGCTTACTTTCCCCCCGGCGATCTCAATGCGAAAGACAAGGGCCGTGGCCGCGTGGGCGACCGCAAGGTCTATCTGCCCAAAATCGTCTTCCCGGTCCGGTTGCAATCCGGCTTCGACCCACCCATCGCTGGCAAGCACGCCCACTTGAACTCCCAGATCTGGGGCTATGGCGGCGGCGGCTGGAACGGTAAAGGAGCCGCTGGCGGCACCGAGTGCGACCCGCGCAACTACGACCCGATGATCCAGCGTGACAACTTTTGCGAAGTTCGCGGCTGGCCGATGCCGATGTGCCCGTCGGGCCAAGGCCACCAGGGCCAGGACATCCGTCCGCCGACCTGCGAAGATAACAAATGGGAAGTCGTGGCCGTCGCTGAAGGGATCATCACCCAAGTCACGCAAAGCACCACCGTCCGCCTCAAAGGCACCGACGGCACCGAATACTATTACCTCCACATGCACCCAGATTCGATCAGGGTCAAAACCGGCCAGACGGTTAAACAAGGTGATGTACTCGGTCGCATCTCGAACTTTATGAACGGCGGCCGCCAGACCACCAAACACCTTCATTTCCAAGTCTCGCAGTCGATCCGTATCGGCAACGAAACCCAGCGCGTCTACGTCCCCGTCTACTCGTCGTTGATCGCAGCCTACCGCCGCTCGAAGGGTCTCGACAGCGGCATGGACGACAAAGACAATCTCATACTCGACCCCTCGCGCGAATTGACCGGCGACGCCCCCGAAGTACCCGCAGCAGGCTTCGTATCCTGGCCGATCCCCAACGTCACCGGCTTCGACGGCCAGGCGATCGCGCCGCTGTCGCTGACCCAGTTCTTCAAAGCCAAGGATTCCAAGGCAGCGGTCCGCTACGCAGCGACAGGCCTTCCAGAAGGCCTCACCCTGAATACCACCACGGGCGCCGTCAAAGGCAGCTTCGGCAACAATGCGTCGAAGGGCGGGACCAATGGAGCCTACACTGTCACCGTGATGGCCGACGACAGCAAAGGCAACATCGCCCAGCAGAGCTTCACCATCTCCGCTTCCAAAGCCCCGCCATCCATCGGCACCGCCACACGCGGCAAATTCTATAAGGACGGTGGCCGCGTTCTGATCGATGTCGGCGCAGCGTTCTTGAATCCAAGCGCATTCGCTCTGAGATACACCGCGACTGGCTTGCCCACCGGCCTCACCATCAATCCCGCAACGGGCCGCATCTCCGGTAAACTCGCCAAAAACGCCTCCCTGGGCGGTACCAACGGCGGTGTTTATGCGATCACCGTTACTGCCACCGATGGCAAAACGGCGCCCGTCAGCCTGCGCTTCACCATCACCGCCGAACGCCAGACCGACCCCAACGCCGTGGTGCCGGATCTGCCGCCGCCTAAGGTCGCCGACGCTCTTCCCTCGGTCCGTGCCTTCAACGGCCAGCCGATCACCAACATCAACACCGCCGCTGCCTTCGACATCTGGTACGGCGCAAGTCCGCTGCGCTATTCAGCCGTCAGCTTACCGCTGGCACTTTCGATCGACCCCGACACCGGCGTGATTTCCGGCACGCTGTCTCCTGACGCCTCCAAGGGCGGCCAGGACGGCTCATACACCGTCAAAGTCGTCGCCGATAACGGCGAAGGCGGCATTGGCTCGCAAAGCTTCGTCTTGACCGCCCGCAACCTGCCCCCGGTCCTGTCCACGCCAACCATCAACAAGACCTTCAACGAAGGCGAAGCGGTCGAAATCAGCGTTGGCAGCGCATTCGCCGCCCCCGATCCTTCGGTCATAACCTACACGATCACCGGACTGCCAGCAGGGCTCACCTACAGCCGCACGTCGGGTTACGTTTCTGGCAATCTCGCGTCCGGCACGGCAGCAGGCGGTAGCGGCGGCATCTACACGGTTGTCGCAATCGCCGACGACAGCAAGGGCGGAACAGCCAGCCAGACCTTCACGATCACCGCAGTCATCCCGCCGCCGCCTAAACCTGCTCCGGCACCGGCACCGGCACCGACACCCGAACCGACACCCGCGCCAACTCCGGCCCCAGCACCCGAACCGACGCCCGCGCCAACTCCGGCACCGGCACCCGAACCGACGCCCGCGCCAACTCCGGCACCGGCTCCCGAACCAACACCCGCGCCAACTCCGGCACCGGCACCCGAACCGACGCCCGCGCCAACTCCGGCGCCGGCACCCGAACCGACACCCGCGCCAACTCCGGCCCCAGCACCCGAACCGACGCCCGCGCCAACTCCGGCACCGGCACCCGAACCAAAACCAGCGCCAACTCCGGCACCGGCACCCGAACCAACGCCTGCGCCAACTCCAACTCCGGCGCCTGCGCCCGTAACCGACCCAGCCCAACCCAAGACCTGGAGCGGCTGGGCTTGGGACAAGGTCGCCGGAACATGGTCTTACATTTCAAGCTGGTGGACCAAAAAACCAGCGTCCTAAATCCAACCGAATGAGAGCCGCACATGCACGTGCGTCTCTGAAAGTCCCAAAAACTGGTGGGTCCGGGAGGCTGCGCCTTCCGGCGGGGATGCGGGGCTGGCCCCGCTAGCGGTAGCGCCGCTTACGCCGAAAGCACACCCCACCAGATCGGGTGTCACTTCGCAGAACGATCCGCGCCAGTCTCGATCATTCCGAACCGCGTCGTCGCCGCCGCATCCCGCCGTGCCAACGCGACGATGGCACGCTTAAGCGCAGCCCCGCCCAACCCGGAAGTCTCCGCCGTTAGCTTGGCGGCAAGCCCCGCCACCCGCGCCGCTGCAATCTGCGAATACGATCCCGTCACCGTCGCACAACCCGCAGCGCCGCACGCAGCCCTTGTCAGCCCGCCAAGGGCCGCCAAATCCACCCAAGCCCCCCGGTTTGGCTTTGCCGTCGTGACATCTGAGCCGGACGCGACAGCCGTCACCACGAGGACATTCGACAAATCACCCCGCACCGGCCCATCCAGAACAGCCGCTTGATCCCCCGCTGGAACCACAAACAGCAACTCCGGAAACTGCTTGGATGCGGCTGCCAGGAACTCGAAGTCGGGTGTCGGACTTTCAGGCAACCCGCCCGGCAGAAATACGATACGGGCTGGACCCTTAGCGACATAGGAAATCGCCCGTGCAAGGCTCACCCGCTGAGCCGCATCTGCCCGAAACACGGCAATCCGGCTGGACTGCTGATCAAGCAGCAAAGAAACGAACTGCGACTGTGACGACCGCTCACCTGCCGTCTGTCCGACCGCATATGGCCGCCGGTCCCCGTCGATCAGGTCGAACCCGACGATTTCGCCCTCGCCATCGCGCGCCAGCCGTTTGGCGATGTCCCGGTCCGTATAGTCGATCCCAGGCCCCACGATTGCAACCGCGACCCCGCCCGGATCGACCCCGATCGGCACAGGTGGTTTGTCTGCTGCAGCCGCTCTTGCAACCGCGCCCAGCACCATGACACCTGCCACGACCCAGCGCGCCGTCATGCTGTTATGCCCGCGGCTTCGAGGTCGGATCAGTCGGATCAATAGGCCGCCCGGGCTCGCTGGCCGCTGCTGCCGCGCGCGCCTTGGCAATGCGCCGCCCGATCGGCCCCACAGCCATCGTGATAAGGTCGGCAATCTCCGCCACATCGTCGCGCGAAAAGACCGGCACCTTTTCGCCCGGCTCGTCGCCATCCGACGCAATGGCGATCACATACGGGTCATCCTCGGCGAGCTTGTTTTTTGAAAACGCGACCCGCGATCGCACTTCGATCTTGGGGATCTCCGCGTATTTATAGCCCTCGACCAAAATCAGGTCGGCAGGCGACATCCACGACAGAACTTCGTTCAGCGACGGCTCGGGCTCGTGATCCAATTGATGGATGATCGCCCACCGCTTCGACCCGACGATGCAAATCTCGTTGGACCCTGCTGTGCGATGCCGCGAACTGTCGGTCTGTGCGTCATCGACCTGAAAACTCTCGTGCGCATGTTTGATCGAGGCCACATGATGCCCGCGCCGTGTGAATTCCTCGATGAGACGCACAGCGAGCGTCGTCTTGCCCGATTTCTTCCAGCCCGAAACGCCGATGACGGGAGTTTTCACGCTCATGCAAGACCCGCTTAATAATTGGAAGGAGACCGATCCACGCCCGCCCGGGCCGCCAGCAACGCACGCGCCTCATCAAGCTCGCCGGGCGTATTGGCATTAAAAAACGGATCGACCAATCGCTCACCGTCCGTCGTTTGAACCGACGCAACGGCAAAATCGACGATACTCGTACCATGCCGATCGGTCCACGCAAGCACCTTGCGAACCCCATCCTTAAGCGCTGCCTCCAGATCGTCTGCCAGCGCGACCGGCCAAACCCCGATCACGGGATGCACCTCCCCGCCCGAGCGCGCCAGGGCAATCGCGTTGCCCCCAAGCCCATCGGCCAGCCGCCCCACCAGATCGACCGGCACAAACGGCGCGTCCGTTGAAACCGTCGCGATATGCGAGGCCTCGGGCGCATGCGCAGCCGACCAGCGCATCCCGGCGAGCACCCCCGCCAATGGCCCGACGAACCCGCCGACCGTATCTGCCACCACCGGCAGTCCGAACACGGCAAACCGAGCCGGATCGCCGTTCGCATTGATCACCAGACCTCCCACCTGAGGCCGCATCCGCTCGATCACATGCGCAATCATCGGCTGCCCCGCGATATCGAGCAGCCCCTTGTCACCGCCCACTGCCGCCGGTCCCCGATCCCCGCCAGCAAACATCCGCCGCGACTGTCCCCCCGCCAGCAAAACGCCCACAATCGCATCCGGCACCATCATCGTGACATCCAATCCCGGCGTAACTTCAAAGCCCATAAACGACGTAAGACGCCGACCTCGGGCAAACAACCACTAGAAATTCATACGCAAAACATGCGCAGCTCTACGGAAAAAATCGTTTGAGTTCTGAGACTCTTCCAACCAACGAAACGTCAGTTTCAGCCTATCATAGAGCGTGCTTCTGTCGCGAAATGCAATGTAGCAATCCCCCCGGCAATTGATCCACGTCCCACCGGGCAGTTGGATCTCGGTCGTCTTGAAGCCAGCGACAATGACCACCCAAGTAGCCATGCTCCGCGTTTCCAACCCCGGCGAACTCTTATCGACATAGTTAACCCAGCCAGTCGAAACAACTTGGCGCGGCGCCACCCAAACGAACAATCCGAGCGCAATTAGCGCGGTCAATAGCAACAACCAAACGACACGGAATTTCAATACCATAACTCAAGCCCCCGCCCTGTCATCCCGGCCAAGCGGAGCCTTCTTCAGGCGTAGCGCCGAGCCGGGACCCAGCGCATGTGCGCCGAAGGCACCATACCCAACTGCCCACTCCCTACCGCCCCTTCAACATCTGTTGCTCGAAAAACTCCGTGTGCTCGGTCTTGATCGCTTCGGCACAATCTTTCCGGCAATCGATCCAAGTGCCGCCCGGCAACTGAACCTCGGTCGTCTCAAACCCCGCCACCGCCACCACCCGCTTGGGAAAAATCAACACCGTCCCGAGCTTATCCTTGAACGAAAACACCCCCGTCGAAAGCACGCGCGGCGGGTCCTGCTGGCGCATCCATTGCCCATACCCGACCACGGCCGCCCCCAGCGCCAGAATGATAAACGGTGCGTACTTCAAAGACATACCAGAACCCCTTAACCTGCGCGGCATGTGTGCCCCTCGGCATCCCGCGACGGAAAACCCGAACGTGGTGCGCTGCCACAAAGCGGACACGGTCTTGGCCGACCACGGCCATACCTCATTACAAGACGTCAAGCAGCAACGTCTGCCCGCAGCAATCTCAATAACCCGGCACCCGAAGCGACCGCATGTGGAGACCATCAGCCATTCCAAATCACGCCGCCCGGACCGTTATAGTAGCGCTGATCGCTGCCAGCACGCCGACACGCGCTCACGCCGAAGACATCGTGCTCCCCTACTCCTGCCAGATGTCGGCTGGCCGTCCAAAGCTGATCCCTTCCCAACCCCAGGCCCATCGGATCGCCGGTCAGCGCGACGAGCGCCGCGTCACTGTCTGCTCTCAAGCCGACCCGGACCGCTGCCGCGCCTGGACCGCTCACCGCTTCGACATGCTCTGCGGCGGCGTCGAAGTCCCCTGGGCCGAGGTGGTTGCCAACGCCCCTCCAGCCCGCGGCGGCGCTGCCTGGATTGAAAACGGTCGCTTCCGCTTGGCCATGCCCCCCGCCTGGGCCTTGCCGACGCAAAACCCCTGCTCTCGCTTGATTGATGATCGCGACCCCGGCCTCGCACGCTATTGCGCCAACCAGCCCATGCCGACGCAGCCATCCTATGCCGAGATGCCAGCGGGATTTGCGCCCATGTTCGGCCTGAACGGTACCTTTACGGCAAGCAACGCCGCGCCCGCAGATGTGGCAAGAAACGCGGCCCGCCCGCAGCCCTTACCCCCCGCCAGCACCCCCGGCGGCAATCTGAACTGGCGCGCGTCCCCTGCCGCGTCGCCGCAACCCGTGCCACCCCAATCAGACATCGCCACGGCGGACGCAGTCCCGCCGCCCCCATCGAAGCAAAAACCGGCCACGCTTCCACCGATCGCCGCCCGTCCCGACACCGCACCAAAGTCATCGCCGCCCGCCCCACGCGACGGCGAAACCGCGCGTCCATCATCCCCAAATCCGCCAGCGATCGCGTCGCCGCCCCGCAGCGTCGAACGGCCATCCGCCGTCGCAACGCCCCTGGATACCGTCACGCCGACCGCAAAAACCGATCCCAAAATCGAACCGGTCAAGCCTGAACCGCCCATCGCTGAGCCAGCAAAGCCCGCAATTGCCCAACCCGAGCCGCACCTGCCGCTCCCGACGCCGCCTGTCGCGACCGTTGCACCACCCACACCCGTTGCCGCAACCCCGGCTGCGCCGACGCCCGCGATGCCCCTGCCTCGGGCCGCCTCACACGAACCATCACCCCAATCGCAGTCAGCCTCCAGCCGCGCGGCGGCAGAGCCCTACTCCAGCCGACCTGTCAAACTCCCAAACCCCGAGCAAGACCTGCGCAACGGCCTGATCGTTGCGGCCTCTGTCGCGCTAGCCCTAGGGCTCGCCGCCGCAGCGATCATGTGGCGTCGCCGCCGTGGCCGCAGCGATACCGACATCGATACCGGCACCTACGAACCTGCAGCGCTGGCCCGCGACTACGCTGAACGCTCCTACGATCCACCAGCCCTCAGTAGCCCTCGCTCAACGACAGGCGGCCTCCACGGCGACTCAGGTGACATCCGCCTGCCGGGTCTCAGCGCGCACCCCGTCCACGGACATCACCCCGCTTACCCTGAACACGCCCGATCCAACGACCCCTACGACGCCTATGATCGTCCGATGCCAACCTTTACCGAAACCGCCGATTACGGCCCGCAAACCCATGCCCCGCCTTCGGCCCGCGAAGGCCGCTCCAGCACCGGGCACACGTTGTCGATGGCGTACGACGACGGCGTGCGCACCCACCTCGATGCGGACCTGCCCGTCGAATATCACCACGTCCCAGACCTTGACCCCACACCTGTCCCCGACGCATCGCCCACCTCGAACCCTCAGCGACCGCCCTCGCTCACGCAGCAACCGCCCCCGGTCCCCATGGCGCGGCGCAGCGCCGCACCGTGGCCGACCGACATGTTGCCGCAAACCCACGACGACGCGCTGCACATCCTCGGCATGGGCGTCACATCGAAAGCGAGTCTGACGGCGATGAAGAAAATCGTCGACGGCCTGCGGTTGAGTTGGCACCCCGATCACGCCACCGACGATGCCGACCGCGCCATCCGGGAACTGCGTATCCGCCAGATCAACACCGCCTGGGACCTGATCGCAGCAACCCACGCCCAAACCAACCACGATCCGGTGATCTGACCCCACACCGCTCTTGACGGCAGCCTCATCGGGCGAATGAACCAGCCAACCCGTCACGGCGGTGGATCGGCCCGACTGCATGCGGCAGCCGTCCGGCATTATTCATCTTGCGGCAATCATTCACAAGAAAGTGTCACAAGACTGTAATAAACGCCGTGCACTGGGCTGAGAGCGGTTGCTGCGATGTTTCCGGTTCGCCCGAAACACCCACGCCAGACCAACACCGTTTGTGGAGGTCGGCGCACGCAATCGGGTTTGTGTTTCGGGGAGTATGCGTAAATGAGACTACAATCGGCGCGCAGAGCCATCGTGCTCGCGCCACTTTGCCTCGCATTTTTTACAGTGCAGGCATCAAGCGCTGAAATCACGCTTCAAATGCGCGGCGGCGACTTCCAGGTGCGCGGCGAACTGAAGTCGTTCGACGGCGCCAACTACACCATTTCGTCCCGCGCGCTCGGCACCATGTCGCTCGACGCGACCCGCTTTGAATGCGTTGGCGACAATTGCCCGAAAGCCGCCACCGGCAAGGCCGTTGCAGCCATCGCGCCCGTCGCATCGCGCGGCCCCGAAACGATCAGCATCACAGGCTCCAACACCGTTGGTAACCAACTGATGCCAGCCTTGATTGCCGGGTTCGCCGCTTCGACGGGCTCAACGGTCAATCGCATCCCGCAAGCAACCGCCCTCGATCTCGATCTGGAGCTATCGGCAGCCGGGCGTCCTGCCGGCCTCGTCAAGCTGCATCGCCACGGATCAACCACCGCGTTTACTGCGCTTGAAAAAGGCGAGTCGGAAATCGGCATGTCGTCGCGCCCCATCAAGCCAGAGGAAGTCAAAAAGTTTCAATCGCTGGGTTTTCCCGATCTATCGGCCCCTGGCAACGAGCACGTCCTAGGCCTTGATGGCCTGATGGTGCTCGTCTCGCCTGGCAACAGCGCCGTGTCGCTTTCGATTGAAAACATCGCCAAAATCTTTTCGGGCCAGATCACCGATTGGTCGCAAGTTGGTCTGCCCGCCGGTGCAATCAATGTCTATGCGCCGACCGAAGACTCCGGGACCTGGGACACGTTCAAGTCCCTCGTTCTCGACCCGCGCAAGATCAAGCTGGTCAGCACCGCAAAGCGCACCGAAAACCACGCCGAACAGGCCGATTGGGTTGCCGCTGACACGCTCGGGATTGGCTTCACCGGCATAGCCTATGCCCGAAACGCAAAACCACTCAACATCGAAGCCTCGTGCGGCATGGTCATTCCGCCCAGCACGTTCTCGATCAAAACCGAAGAATACCCCCTGGCGCGCCGCCTTTATCTCTACACCAACGGCACACCCAAGACGACCCTCGGCCAAAACATCCTCCAGTTCGCGATGTCTGAAAAAGCCCAACCCATGGTCAAGGCTTCCGACTTCGTCGACCAGACCGTCGATCTCCTGTCCTTCGACCGGCAGACGCCACGGCTCGCCAACGCACTCAACGCTCTCCCCGAAGATTTCGACGAGCGGCTCATGAAAACGCTGATCTCTGATTTCAAAGATCGCGAACGGATCTCGACGACCTTCCGCTTCAAGACCGGTTCGTTCGAACTGGACAACAAAGCACTCACCGACATTGCCCGCCTCCGCAACTGGCTGGCCGAGCCAGCCCAGCGCGACAAATCGGTCCTGATTGCTGGCTTTGCCGACACCGTTGGCGGCTTCCCGTCGAACAAGACTTTGTCGGACGCCCGGGCGCAATCCGTACTGCGCGCACTTGGCAACCTCCGCGGCCCGCGCATCGCCACAAAGGGTTTCAGCGAACTGGCCCCTGTGCGCTGCAACGACACCGACGAAGCCCGCCAATACAATCGCCGCGTTGAAATCTGGGTCAGCCGCTGAATGGTCAAGGACCGGAGCGGGGCGGCGTGCCAGACCAGCACGCACGGATCGCTCCGCTCCGGTCCTGATATCACGCGAACGCACGTTCGGACCGCGACAACGTGAGGTGACGGTGATCGGCGAATGGTCCTAAGACGGCCCGACCGCCTACCAACCCCATGAAGGACCTTTAATGACAAAGTTGCTCGTTCTCGCCGCACTGCTCGCAACCGGCCTTGCTACCCACGCTCTCGCCGCCGAAAAAGCGCCCGCCGCCACGGCAAACCCCTCTGCAGAACTCAACGCATCTGCCGACGCTGAAGCCGTTCGCAAAATCCTCATCGGCCAGGGCTATACCAACATCTCCACCCTGGACCGCGACGAAAGTGGTCGCTGGATGGGCACGGCCTTCAAAGACGGCAAAACGACCGGCGTTGCAATCGCCCTGCCGAAAAAGTAATCCGACAAGATCATCCCAAGATGATCCAGAAGTCACCCTAAAATCATCCGAAGTATTCGGCATCTACACCGTTCCGGGGCCAGGGCCCAAAGCCCTTGGCCCCTTTCGCGTGAAAGCAACCATTACCGCAAGGCTTTGCTTGTCTTCGCTTTCACTGCGTGACGGTCCACGACACCGCTCTCGCGCGCCGCCTCCTGAAGCAGACGCCGGAACTTGTCGCGTTCCTCGTGGATCGACGCAATCACCGGCCCGGTGGCGATCCCAAGCCCCACCAGCGCTGCCTCCGACAACTGCAGGCTCGCCTCGATCGTCTCCGGAACGGCATCCGTCACCCCGATGGCATAGAGATGCCTCGCATGTTCCGCGTCCCGCGCTCGCACCACAATCAGAATATCGGGCCGCGAGGCGCGCACCGCCCGCACAATCGCCTCGATCGCGGGCTGCGTCCGTATTGTGATGATGACCCCGGATGCATCCATCAGACCGCACGTGCTCAAGAACGCCGGATTGGTCGCATTCCCGTAATAGACCGCATGCCCCTGCTCGCGATCAGCCGATACCGAGATCGCGTCGTCTGCCACCGCCGTGTATGCGACGCCATGCTGATCCAACAGCGCGCACACAACCTTGCCAACCCGCCCATGGCCGATCACGATGGCATGTTTTGTCTGCGGCTGCGGTATCACCGCCAACGCTGGATCGACCTTCACTGGCGCCTTCATCCGCACCGACACTTTATTGGCGACCATCGCCAGCAGCGGAATCAGCGCCATCGTCAACGAGGCGACCGCCAGAGAGAACGTCGCAATCGAAGGCCCCACCACGCCGAGTGCCGCCGCCAACCCGATCCCGACGAAAGCAAACTCCCCCCCCGGCCCCAGCAAGAGCCCCGTCTCGATCGAAGCCGGCACCGACAAGTTGTACCACCGCGCCAGCCCTGCCAGAATGAGAGCCTTCAGCCCGATCAGGCCAATTACGCTGGCAATCAAAGCAAGCGGCTCAGACGCCAGAACCCGCACGTCGATGCTCATCCCGACCGTAAAGAAGAACACACCCAGCAGCAGCCCTTTGAACGGTTCGATCGTCGTCTCGATCGCCTTGCGATATTCGGTCTCCGCCAGCAGCAATCCGGCCACGAACGCCCCCAGCGCCATCGAAAGATTGGCCGCCGCTGCAATCACCCCAGTCGCCACGACGATAAAAAGGATGGCGGCAATGAACAGTTCGCTCGAATTCGTCCTCGCTACCAGCCTGAACAGCGGCCGCAACAGCGTCCTCCCGAACAGCACGATGAAAGCAATCGCTCCTGCCGCATTCAGCAAAGCGAGCCCCACCGTGCCAGCGACCGAGTTCCCTTTGTCGGCCCCCAGGATTGAGATGAATATCAACAACGGAATGACGGCGAGATCCTGCGCGAGCAGTACCGAAAGGCTCGCCCGCCCCGCAGTCGTCGATAACAGCCGCTGTGCCGACAAAACTTCCAGCACGATCGCCGTCGATGACAGGGCCAGACACGCCCCCAGCATCAACGCAACCGGCGCTTTTTGTCCAAGTCCCCAGATGATCAGCCAGAGTGTGGCGGTCGTGATCACGACCTGCAACCCGCCAAGCCCAAACACCATCCGGCGCATCGCCATCAGCCGCTCGTAGGGCAATTCCAGTCCGACCAGGAACAGCAAGAACACCACCCCGAGATCGGCGATCCCTGATACGTTCTTGGCGTCCCCGACCGTGAACCAATACAGCAGCGGCACTTGCCCGATGAACGACCCCAAGCCCAGCGGCCCAAGTAACGCTCCAGCCCCCAGATACCCCAGCACTGGGCTCACGCCCCACCGGTGCACCAGCGGCACCACGATCCCAGCCGTCCCCAAAACCACCAGCGCATCGCTGTACACCGGCATATTGATCGACGACGCCATCATAGTCTCCGCAAGCCCAACTTGAACTCTAACGCGAATGCAGAGCCGAGCGACACGCCCAAAATGACTTTTTACCCATTCCCGCCGCCCTGCCCGCTTTTTCAGCGTACTTTGCCAATCCCATAGGCTGGTCCGGCCCTGCAAAGCCCCAAGATCGTTTGAGAGATCGTCCAACAGTTCTTCCGACAGACCGTCCGGCCCCTTACATCTTGCGCTTTTCCTCGCCCAATGCTTCGATCACATCATATGTGCCTCATCCGCCTGCATCAGTGACGGAGCATTCATCATGCCCTACACGACCCTCGCGTTGATCCTGGCCCTTTTCCTATCCCTCATATCGTCTCCGATCTCGGCACAAACGCACCCCCTCGAGCGCGGCATCGCGATTACCGACCCCGATGTCTTGGCCCTCATCGAAAAGCGCTCGTTCAGCCTGACCGCCTTCATGAGCCCCGGCTGGCAAAGAGGTGCCCTCACCACGCCCGCCAACAACAAATCCCTGGCCGCCAGCCCCGAGTTCGAACGCGTTCTGACTGGCATTCGCCGCGAACTCGGCGAGATCAAAAAGGCCAACCCGGGCTCCGGCATTGGCATGTCCTTCGACAATAAGCGCCTCTTCGACCACACCTACCTGACTTCGCCGACCGCCCGTTTTGCCCTGACCGGCGTCGTCCAGCGCCTGGACCGCACCTACAAACAGGCATCCACCTGCGGCGAAGTCCGCCTCCTTTACCGCCTCGAGTATCGCCGCGACACGCCCGAGGGCCTAGCGATGAGCCGCCTGCCCATGACCTTCAACCTCGTCATGCACGCCAAAGACCCAGCCAGTCCCCTCTCCTGTCGCGACATCGCCAAGCGTTGGATTGCAGCAGGCGACAGCACGTTGTCGGGCCCTGCCTATGTCAACTTCCTGTTTTCGGATGCAGGCCCCCTGTCCATCATCACGCCATCCCTCGTCGACCGCTTGGAAACCAACCTTCAAGCCCTTCGCATGCCAGCCGACAGCCTCCCCGCATTCGGCGGCCACGCCGACTACGTCCTCAAAGTCTTTGGTTGGAACGCACAAACCCGCCGCTTCAACGAAACCGCGCTCGAAAACATGATCGACCGCAAAAAGCTGCTGGCCTCGCCGGGCCTCCTCGCCCGCTTCAAATCCTGGCTGCTCGACCCCAACACCGTCCGCGCCCTCGACAGCGGCACGATTCTGATCCCCCGCGACTACTTGGCCCTCGGCGGCGTTTCCATCGCCCCCGGCGGCCAGGCCCGCTCGGCCAACCGCCCCTTCTACGGCCTGTTCGACGACGCCGAACTCAGCACGGCCATCGCCCGCACCGCCCAATCCGGCGACCCGCTCCGAAACATCTCCTCCCCTGCCGGCTTTCAGATGCGCCTGAACGACATCACCTGCGTCGGTTGCCACCAATCCCGCGCCATCGGCGGCTTCCACTTCATGGGGGCCGACACCCGCGCCAGCAAATCCCACCTTCCCGAAAACGCGATTTTCGTGGCCGCCTCCGCCCATTTCTATGGCGACGCCCCCCGCCGCCAGCGCATCCTGAAAGCGATCGCTGCAGGCCGTGCCCCTGACTTCATGCGCGGTTTTTCCCTCCGCCCCCGACGCGGCTTTGCAACCAACGCTGCCGCCAACGCCACCCTCGACTTGACCGGCACCGGCCACCTGAACGGCTGGGGCGCGACCTGTTACGACCACCCCAACGCCGACCCGAGCTTCAAGGCCTGGACGTGCGCCAGCGGCCTCAAATGCGTCAAGCCCCACGACAACCTGAACGAACCCGGCCACGGCACCTGTATGGGCAGTTCCGGCTACGCGGCCGGCGATGTCGCCGAATACGGCACCATTCAGTCGTCCGCCTTCCGCGCCGACCGCTACACCCGCCTCAACCCGCCGCCGGGCAAGACCCTCGCCATCAAGGCATCCCTGCGTGCAGCCTCCCAGAGCGGCGGCTTCTTCGGCGGCATGATCTACAAAAAAACCTGCGCTTCACCGATGCCAGCCAACACCTCATGCGCCCGCCATGCCGCCAGCAAGTTCAACGCCTGCCTCGCCGGCGCCCAAAACTTCAAAAAATGTTTCGACACCGAGGGCCGCTACACGGCATTCGTCGGCCTGCGCGCCTGCGACACCACTAGGCCCTGCCGCGACGACTACATGTGCATCGCAACCCGCAACACCGCTGTCGGTGCCTGCCTTCCCCCGTACTTCATGATGCAATTCCGCGTCGACGGCCACGCCAAGTAACCCGTGTCATCCCAGACCAGCTTCGCTCGGCCAGCAATGCCCTGATCCGCGCCCCGGCAATAAGCACCGAAGGCGCCGTCACCGATGCTGCCTCGCCTCAGCTGATCAACAGCAACCGCGCCTCGTCCCCCGGCAGCGTCAACGGAGCCCGATGAATGCACGGCAGCACAGGGCATCCGGGATACACAATTGCGATCCGCCACAGACACCCGATCCCGAACGAAAACGGCCGCGCCCCCGGTTGCGGCAAGTAATGCAGATCATAACTATGCTCGGCCAGATACGCGGCAAACCCCGCATCATCCGCCCCGCCATAACGATCCAACAACTGCGCCCGCGTCGAAGCGACATCAACCCGGCGCACCGCCGCTTCGTTCGCTAGCCCTTCCGACGGTCGCCCCAGATAGGTGCACAAAAACGTATCCGCCGGACCCGTCGCGCGATCGACATGAAACGAATAAACGTCGGTTGGAATTGGCCCCGCCGCCTCATCGCGCGGATACCCGGTGTTGTACTCAAGCATCGGCTCCAGCCCCGCGCCGCGCAGCAAAGCCTGATCCGCCAGCAAAACATCGCGCGCCAAAGCGCCCGCCTGGCTCAGCGCCAACCCGCGCAGGTCATCATCCTCTATCGCCGTCATCCCTGCCGCGGCGTTCAGCCGTCGAGCCACATCCCCAAAGTCGCCCACCAACGCACGCGGCCAGCACAGCGCATTCACCTCCCCCTCAAACCGCGCCGCAATCAGGTCCTCGAAACTCCCCACCAAGGCCACCCGCCCCAACTCACTTAAATCGCCACGCTCGCGTCCCAAATCCCCCTCCATCGCTGGCCGTCATCCAGGCGTTGACCCAGAACCAAGCACCTCTCTGCGAACGAGGCCTAGCCAAAAAATGTGAAGGCGTTGAAGCCGATCCGTTTGGGCCACTTAATGCAATTTATGCATGCAATGGCATTGCCATACTCGCTAAGATGGTTAACGAGTTCTGAACGAATATAGCGTATTCATACAATCATTGCAGAGTTGATCGAACGATCGGTACTGCACACTATTGGTCGTCAAAAAAATTCAGCATTGCCGAAAACATCGGCGGCTATGCCACGATCCTCATCACTCGACCATCACCATCCCTTTCTACTTATTCGACCAACCCGCATCCAGATCCCAATCCCGCGGCAATCGAATTCCTGCGTTCGCCGTTTAGTACCCGAGTTAGTAATTGTAGCTTATGGAGCAATCGTATGACTAAGTTCGCTAAACCTGCATTTGTTGCAGCACTTGTCGCAATCGCCGCCACACCTGCCGCCGCCGTCGATGCTACATTGTCGTTGACCGCCACCGTGCCGCTGGCCTGCACCCTCGGCACGCCGTCCCAGACAACCCTCAATCTCTCTTCGCCAGCGACTGCCGGTTCGCTCACGTCGTCTGCTGTGACGACAACCATGACGATGATCTGTAACGGCGGCTCGAACATCGAGATCAAGTCGGCCAAAGGCACCATGACGCCCCACGCCTCCGAAGCTGCAGCGATCACGGCTGCTACGCCTGTTCCCGATCCTTCTCCTGACTGCGACCCTTGTAGCGACTTCCCCGGTCTCCCCAGCTCGGCCACCAACAGGAGCGAATACACCGTCCAGGCATCTGGAACAGGGATCGGTACCCGGACACTGAACACCAAGACCGCACCCAACGGACCGGCCACGTCGGGCGTCCAACAGCTCACGTCGGCACCGGTCAGCACGACGATGACTGTGGCCGTGACGCCGATCGCCGATCCAAAGCTCCTGATCGCGGGGACCTATACCGACACGCTGACGATCTCGATCACGCCATTCTGGTGCCACTCCAATCGGTATGGGCCGGTTTATACCGGCCCATACCGAATGACCCCGGCTGTGTTCTGCGTTCCGTAATATCGCTTCCATAATGTCTCGCCCGGAATCAGGAATGACAATGACCAATCGTCAAACAACGTCCCCGCTATCAAATCTTATGCCGGTAACTCTGTTTCTTTTAGTCCTGCTTACGATAATGGGTGTCGCGCCAGCCAAGGCGATGAGCGTTTCTCCCGTGCATGTCGAAATGACATCGACAGGCACTCAGGCCCGTGCCCAGATCACGGTCACCAACGATGGCGCAACCGCTCTGCCGATCGAAATCGGGCTGCAAAAGTTGACCCTCGACGAAGCCGGAAAACCGCAGACATCGAAAGCTGCGGATGATTTCATGATCTATCCGCCGCAGGCCATGATCAAGCCCGGCGCGACGCAGATTTTCCGGGTCCAGTGGGTCGGCGAACCGCAGTTGGCCCGAAGCGAAAGCTATCTGATTTCGGTCAACCAGCTTCCCGTCAAAATGCCGGCTGGCAAGAACGCCATTCAGGTCGTCAACAGCATGGGCGTCGTCGTCAACGTTGCGCCAGCGACCGGCATAGGTGGCCTGAAACTCGTTGGCTCCACCGTTGCAGCTGGCGACAAGGGCCGACCGCAGCCTGTCATCACCGTCGAAAACCCTACCGCGTTCCATGCCCTGTTGCCTCGCTCAACGATCCGTCTTTCGAGCGGCGCATGGTCGAAAACGCTGACGCCAGCGGACTTGTCGGGCAACGTCGGCATCGGCCTCGTGCAGCCAGGTGCCAAGCGCCGCTTCGTGCTTCCCGTCGATCTTCCCGCCGGGGCCACCAGCGTCCAGGCAAGCATCGAGTACGCTCCCGCCCGCAAGTAAGCCGTCATCGCAACCCGTTACGGCCTATGTTTGGGCCGTGACGGCCCATCAACACAATCGTTCAAGTCCTTGTTCCGCGTTTTAATCTACTCGCAAGCGGGGCACGATGACGTGGGAGGCGCAAACTCGGGACGATACCGCCTCCATGCGGCGGACTTGGCTGTGCGCGCTTGCCATCGCCGTAGCGATGGCCGATAGCCCGCCGCCCAGCATTGCTCAGGTCGCGCCGCTCGCGGCAACGACGACGCCGGAAGTCGCCGATCAACAGCCACGGTTTGCGCCGACGGTGATCCCTGGCACGCTCGCAGAGGTTCTGCCCGAAGCTGCGGCGCCGATTCCAACGATTGCAACGACCCAAACCTGGGCGTTTGCCGAACCGATCGGCCGCGTCGAGCCGTGGAAATTTTCAGCACGGCTGCCGCAATCGGATGAACCCGCGCTGGCAGTTCTCCGCCCGGCAGTGTTCCCCGGACCGCGCGAAGAGGAAGAGGTCGTCGAGCCGGTTGGCGTCGAGCCTGTGCTGGCCCTCAGCGCACCGCTGGAGGATGGCGCTGCCATCCGCCTCAATTCCACTGGAAAGGCAATCAGCCTGCCGGTGTCGTTCAGGGGCGAAAGCGAAGACTTCGGCGAGATCACGATCCGGATTGATGCCGACGACAGCATTCATGTGCCCAAAGCCGCGCTGATCTCCGCATTGAAGCCGGTGCTGGACCCCGCCGATCAGGCGAGGCTCGCGACCATCCCCGAGGCGGGCGATAACGTTGCGCTCACCGCCGTGACGCGCGCGGGCTTTGACGTCAGCTACGACCAGGCGGCACTCGAATTGCGCTATAAGGAAACGCCCAATCCCGACCGGGTCAGCGAACTGTCGATGCGAGGCAAAAAGAGCGTCCGTTCGACGGCCAACGACGCCAAGCCGGCATTTGTGTCTGGCTACCTGAACATGTTCGTGGGAGCCGACCACCGTTGGCCCGAAAGGACGAGCGAAGCAGCGTCCAGCGCCCGGCTTGGCCTGCAGGCAGTGATGCGGGCCGGTAACGTCGTCTTCGAAAACGATCTGGCCTACGATGGCCTCGTCGATACCGCCACTTGCCCGACAGGCGCAGTCTGCACCTACGATCACGCGCAAGGGTTCAAGCGCCAGCGCTCGACGTTCGTTTATGATATGCCCGAACACGATGTCAGGGTCTATTCCGGCGATGTCGCCCCCGAAACCACCAGCTTCCAGCGGTCGCCGGATGTCTTGGGGTTCGTGATCGAAAAATCCGGACAGACCTTCCGCCCCGGCGAGAGCATCAAAGCGTCGGGCCGCTCAAGTTTCCGCCTTGAACGCCCAGCCACCGTCGACGTGACCGTGAATGGCATCGTCGCACAAACCCTCACGCTCAAGCCGGGCACGTATCGTCTGAGCGACCTGCCGCTGTCGACGGGTGCCAACGCCGTCGAACTCGTCATCACCGATGATACCGGTGCCAAACGCGCGCTGCGTTTTGATGCCCATTTCGACGGCGACCTGCTGGCCGTCGGCCAGGACGAATGGTCGGTCTCAGGCGGCGTGCCGTCATTCCTGCGTGACAACGAGCGCGTGTATCGCCCATCAGAGCTGTTTGCGACCGGCTTTTACCGCCGGGGTGTCACCGACGAGATCACCGGCGAAGCCCATCTTCAAGCCGACCACTACGTCGTCATGGGCGGATTGGGTGCCGCCACGGTGACGCCTTACGGTCTGATCGGTATCCGGGGTGCCGTTTCGGCGGGCGCGCCTGACGTCGGTTTGGCCATCAACATGACGTATGCCCTGCCCAACGTCGACGGACCCTTCGCGTACTGGACTGGAAAGCGCGACAGCTTCCGGCTGGGTGCCGGACTCCGATCGAGCGGGTTTCGCGCGCCCGGCGGGTTCCTGACGACGGCCACGGGCGTGTTGACGGCCCAGCAGCGCTATAAGCTGCGCCTGTCGGCCTCGCACGCCATGCCACTGGGCAACGGCATCAACCTGTCGCTGGCAGGCCACTACCAGTTCGACGATGCGGATCAGATCGAACAGTCGACCTACACGTTGACGGGCGATCGCTACAGCCTCGATGCAACGCTTTCAAGTGCCCTGACCCCGTGGTCGACGGGCAGCCTGACAACTGGCTATTCCAATGAAACCCAGGTGAGCACGGATCGGCTGGCCGCAATTTCCGGCGAGCTCCGCGTCATGGCCCGCATCAGTTTCCGCCCAGCCGACAACGCGAGCGCTGCAACCACCTACGACAGCCTCAACAAGGAAGCGACGCTCTCTGGTTCTTACGGCGCGGGACGCGGCATCGGGCGTTGGGATACCAACGTCGACGTTACCCAACGCGACCACGATCAGACGCGCGCCAACGGTTCGCTTGGCTATTACGGCAATCGCGCCGACGTGCGTGTGGCCCACTCCGGCGGCCTCAATCTCTTGGACGCGAAGGGCTCGGCACCCGCTTCGACCAGCCAGCGGACATCGGTCACGGTTGGAACGGCGTTGATGTTTGCCGATGGCGCGTTCGGCATCGGGGCCCCTGTGCGCGGCAACGGCTTTGCCATCATCGAGCCCCACTCCAGCCTCGCCGGCAAAAGGGTCACGGTCGGCACCGACGACGAAATCGTCGCCCATTCCGACTTTTTAGGTCCAGCGGTAGTCTCGGGCATTGCCGCCTACCAGCCGAGCACGCAGTCGATCGACGTCGAAGACGCCCCCGTTGGCTATGATCTGGGCGCAGGCTCGTTCACAACGCACGCGCCATATCGGGCCGGTTACAAGATCCCTCTGGGGTCGGCCTATTCGGTCACGACCTTCGGCACCCTGGAAAGCTCTACCGGCGAGCCCATCGCCCTGTTGACGGGCAAAGCAATCGCTGCCGCCGATCCCGCCCGGCAGGTGGAGGTGTTCACCAACGGGTCGGGCAAGTTTGCGGCCGAAGGCTTGGCTCCGGGCCGCTGGAGCGTCGTGATGGCGACCGACGGCGCGCCGACGACATTCATCCTCGAAATTCCATCCGGAACCCAGGGCCTGTTCAAGGCTGGAACGCTCAAACCATCGGAGACCGCACGATGATGCGACATTTGCAGGCTTTGCTTGGCGGCACGCGCGCGCTGGCGCTGCTGGGCGCTGTCATGCTGGCCTGCCTCGGCGCGACGCATACGCGGGCACAGGCAATAGCCCCCCCTTGCGCTGCAGCCGACGTGACGAGCTTCACCGCGACCAGTCTCGACATACCCTCTTACGATCCATTCAACGGCAATCTGACATTTCGGAATTTCACTGTCAGCGTCACGACCAACAAGGCCTGCTATCTGTTCCATAGGCTGGGGTATGCGAATACGTCAGCAAGCAAAATGTCGAACGGCACCGCCACGACTCCCCGGTATCGGGTCACGACCCCGGGTGGCGGCAGCGGCGATCAGATCATTGATTTCCCCATCAACGATTACGGGCGCAGCATCCTCACATCGGCCAACGTGCCCACGACCTACAATCAGGCGCTGACGCTCGACGCTCTGACTTTAACGCCCGCCGGAACGTATACTGATCCAAGCTTTACGATCACGCTTCACAGGTCGAGTCTTTACGGAAACAACGACGGGGTGATCAAGACGTTGAGCGCACCGGTGTCAGCCACCGTCATCAAGACCTGCGCCATCGACACGGCGTCACCGTCAGCAGGGACACTTGCATTTCCTAGCAGCAGCCTAGCCGCTGGTTTGCCCAATCCAGCGACGGTAAAGGCCTACTCTACGCTCGTCTCGTGTTCTTTTCCGACCCGGGTGCAACTGATCGGCAAGGTGCTTTTGCCGACCTCTCCAGCCAACGCGCAGCCAGGGTTCGACAACTTTATTAACTATCGCGCCGTCGGCACCTTCGGTGCGGCCAGCGCCGCGATGACGACGAGCTTTGTGCAGAACGCGTCGCCCACGGTCGCAGTCGACTCCGGCGGCACCAACATTGCCAGCGGGACGACCCTGTCGGGAACGCTCGGCGTCGATGTCAACCTCGTCCGTGGCAACCAGGTATTGGCTGGAACCTACACCGGGGTGCTCGTCGTGCGTCTCGATCCGACGTTGTGAAGGAAGGCCGAGCGTCGCCAAAGAACAACTCTCGAGAGGAACCGAAACGCTCTTAAACCATTCGCTGTGATGCGGATCAAAGATTTCGCCGCCTCATTTGCGATGCTAACCCTTCCGATGTTCCTCAAACAGCAGGAGTATGCTTGAAGGGCCTCTTGAGCAGCAGGGTCAAAAACCATCAGCAAACGCTCGTAGCGAGCGGCGCATGGACCGCGCGCAATGCTGGTGCGCTGGCCACCCTCATCGCAGGTCTTCCAAAACTTTCCGGCCAGAAATCGCAAATCCTGGACATGAGCGGTATCGAAGAACTCGATACATACGGCGCTTGGTCACTCGACCAGCTCATTCAAGCACGAAAGGCTTTGGGCGAGACGGTCGAAGTCACAGGTCTCGCCACGCGCTTTGCCGGACTTGTCGAAATGGTGTCGCAAGCGCCCAAAGGGCCGCCAATCGAACCTCCCCGTGAAACGGCGGTAACGGCCTGGGTCATCGAGGTCGGACGGACCACCAGCGACGCCGGTATCGACCTTAAACACCTGCTGAACATGCTTGGCGCAGTCGGCAGCGCGCTCGTCGCCACGATCAAATACCCCTCGACGTTCCGCTTGACGTCGACGGTGCATCACATCGACCGCGTGGCCTGGCAGGCGGTGCCGATTATTCTACTGATCACCTTTCTCATCGGCTGCATCATCGCGCAGCAAGGCTTCTTCCATTTCCGCAAATTCGGTGCCGACCAATACGTGGTCGATATGATCGGCATCCTGGTCGTGCGCGAGATCGGCGTTTTGCTGGTGGCCATCATGGTCGCTGGTCGGTCGGGCAGTTCCTACACCGCCGAACTTGGCTCGATGAAAATGCGCGAGGAGATCGACGCCTTGAGCACCATGGGGCTCGATCCCGTCAAGGTTCTCCTTCTCCCCCGCGTCATGGCGCTCATCGTCTCAGTGCCGATCCTGACGTTTCTCGGCGCGATATCGGCACTTTATGGGGGCGGTCTGGTGGCGTGGGCCTATGGCGCCATGAGCCCCGATATTTACATCGCACGGCTCCAAGAGGCGATCACGCTCGATCACTTCAAGGTCGGAATGATCAAAGCGCCGTTCATGGCCTTGGTCATCGGGATCGTCGCCTGCGCTGAAGGATTGAAAGTGCGCGGCAGTGCTGAATCTCTGGGTTTGCAGACAACCGCGTCGGTCGTGAAATCAATCTTCCTCGTGATCGTTCTTGATGGACTATTCGCAATGTACTTTACCGCGATTGGGATTTGACATGGAGGATAGCCCCCCAAAAACCCCAGCCATCAAGGTCCGCGATGTGGTCGTCGGCTTTGGTGATCGGATCGTGCTCGACCATCTGTCCATCGACGTCCAACGGGGCGAAATCTTAGGCTTTGTCGGCGGCTCCGGCAGCGGCAAATCGGTACTGCTGCGCGCGATCATCGGGTTGCTGCCCAAGCGCGGCGGCACGATCGACGTCCTGGGACGCAATCTCGACAGCCTGGACGATGACGAGCGGCAAGCCCTCCAGCGCCGCTGGGGCGTTCTGTTCCAGCAAGGCGCACTGTTTTCATCGTTGACCGCCCGCCAGAACGTCGAGTTCGCCATGCGCGAAAACCTCCATCTTACCGACGCGCAAATGGCCTCGATTGCGACCACGAAGCTCGCAATGGTTGGGCTCACTGCAAAAGACGTCGGCAAGATGCCCTCCGAGTTGTCCGGGGGAATGACCAAACGCGTAGCGCTCGCCCGCGCATTGGCGCTCGACCCGGAAGTCCTGTTTCTGGACGAGCCGACCTCGGGCCTTGATCCAATCTCGGCCGCCGAGTTCGATGTCCTCATTCGCACCCTGCAAAAAACCCTCGGCCTCACTGTCTTCATGGTCACCCATGACCTGGCCAGCCTTCATACGGTTTGTGACCGCATCGCTGTGCTGGCCGAAGGCAAGATCGTTGCCATCGGTCCGATAGCGGCCATGCTGAAATCGGAGCACCCCTGGGTAAAGTCCTACTTCAGGGGACGGCGAGCTGCCCTGATCGAGCCGAACACTTCTCGTCAATCTGTTTGAGGCGGTCCATGGAAATTCGCGCACGCTACCTTCTTATCGGCTGCTTCACCCTCGGCGTCATCTCGGCGGGGCTGCTGTTCGTCTACTGGTTGAATGCGACGGGCGGCCTGGGCAAGCGAGCCGCCTACAGCATCCGCTATGACAGCTCGGTGTCCGGTTTGCTGAAGGGTTCCGCCGTGCTCTTCAACGGTGTGCGCGTTGGCGAAGTCACAGCTCTCCAACTGGATGCAGCCAACCCGCGCGACGTCGTGGTCGCGATCGCAATCGACAAGACGGTCCCCGTGCGGAGCGACACGATTGCCGGCATCGACTTTCAAGGCCTGACGGGATCACCTGTCGTATCGCTCACCGGCGGTACGGCCTCGCTTCCGCTGATCGTGTCGAACGATGGCAAGCCACCCGTGTTGACCGCCGAAAAGAATGCCGGACAGGGCATAACCCAAGCGGCGCGCGATGCACTTCGTCATATCGACGCCGTCGTGACCGAAAATTCCCAGCCGTTGAAAAATCTGATTGCCAACATCGACAAATTTTCCGGTGCCCTGGCGCGCAACACCGATCGGGTCGATGGCATTATTGCTGGCGTCGAGCGATTGACGGGCGGTGGGCAAAAGCAAATTTCCCGGATCTATGATTTGGCGGTACCGCGTGCCATCGACGGCATCACCAAAATACCAACCGGGCAACTTTTGGTCGCCGAGCCGACCACACTGAGCCTCTTCGACAGCGACAAAATCCTGATCCGGTCGCGCACCAACGACAAACCGGTCCTGGACAATGCGCAATGGCCCGATCTCTTGCCCAAGACCATCCAGGTCCGCATGGTTCAAGCCTTCGAGAGTGCGGGCTTGACGGCAGCGAGCGGACGATTGCCGGAGGGAACCAAGGCCGACCTTCAATTGCTCCTAGATATTCGCAGCTTTCAGATCGTGACCGATCCAGCCATCGCGGCTGAATTAGAATTGGCAGCAAAGATCGTCGGACCCGAGGGACAGATCATCGCCGCGAAGCTGTTCCGCGCCAACCGAACAATCGCAACGCTCGATGCACCGCTAGCGACCAAAGCCCTCAGTGATGCGTTCGAGCAGATCGCTGCCGAAATCGTGGCCTGGACGTGCAACGGTGCCTGAAAGCGGGACGACTGAGGAACGAGTTGAGCCAGGACAACGTTTCTCCGTCGCAGACACGTAAAAAATATCGCCGATCTGTAGAATTTGCTTGGAGGCTGAAATGACCCGGTTAACGCGCCTATGTCGCGCAAGCGCAACTGCCGCTATCGCCTTCGCTGCCGTCGCAGCGTTCACCGACGCGCCTGCCGCAGCGGCCGGAGAACCGGCCGTGAGCACGCTGGCCGGGTCATGGTCGGGCAGCGGCCGGATCTCCTACACCGACGGCTCATCTGAAGCCATCCGGTGCACGGCCTATTACACCAGTGGTGGGCGGGCCTTGAGCATGGTCATCCAGTGCAAGAGCGATAAAAACCCAATTCATATCCGCAGCAAGCTACAGATCAACGGATCGAATGCGTCTGGCGAATGGGAGGAGCGGACGTTCAACGCATCTGGCTCAGTCTCGGGAAACGTTGGCAACAGCAACATGTCTCTCAAGATTTCCGGCGGCGGCTTTGACGGCGCTATGTCAGTATCTTTCACCAAGTCGTCCCACACGGTCAATGTGACCACAAAGGGAATCGCCATGAGCCGCGCCACCATGAATTTCAACCGCCGCTAATAAAATCAGCGAGTGCCACGATCAGGCCCGGAGCCCGATTGGGAGCTTTCGGAAAATAGCCGAACCGCCATCTTCCGACGCTCAACATTTTCTTGAGCAAAAAATGGTGACCGCGATCAGATCAAGTAGAGGCACCGTGGATTCTGAGCCTCTCGATTGATCTCGCGCAACCCTCCGGGCGACAATTGCTGATCTTCTTCGTTCAGCAAACCAGCGCCCGGTCAAGAACTCCATGCCCCAGCCACACCAGCACGATGAGAAGCTGAAGGTCTTTGTCTCCTATTCGCGCCGCGACTCCGACTTCGCGCAAGAATTGTTGAATGGCCTGCAATTTGCGGGCTTCGCGCCCTATCTCGACAAACACGATATCGCGGCCGGCGAGAATTGGGAAATGCGGCTTGGCCGATTGATCGAGGCTGCCGACGCCGTCGTCTATATCATTTCGCCAGATTCAATAGGCTCGCAGCGCTGTGCTTGGGAAGTGCAACGAACCATCGAGCTGAAAAAGCGGCTTCTGCCCGTTGTCTGGCGGCAGGTCGAGGAAGCTCTGGTTCCGCCGCCCTTGAAGCAGCTCAACTACATCTTCTTCGATAGACCTCTCACGTTCGTGGCGTCTCTCCAGGTGCTCGTCACCGCTCTGCGCACCGACATCGATTGGATACGCGAACACACGCGCCTCGGTGAAGCAGCACTCAGATGGAATGAACACGAACGGCCCGAAGCTCTCCTGATCCGTGGCGAAGAACTCAGCGAGGCGAAGGCATGGCTGAAGGCACAGCCCAAATATGCGGTCGAGCCGACACTACTCATGCTGGAATTCATCAATTCAAGTAGCAGTCAGGAAGACGCCCGGTTGACCGCTGAGCGAATAAGATTGGATCAACTGTCGGCAGCGATAGAGCGCGAGCGCGCCGCTCAAAGCGAGCGCGAATTGGCAATCGGTCGCGAACGCAAGGCGCTTCGCACCGGGCAACATGCATTGATAGGCGCCGCAGCACTATTTGCATGCATCGTGATCGGGGCGGTGGGCTGGCTGAAACAAGATTATCTTGTCGAGCAGTACCACTGGCGGTTCAACATGAACCCAACTATCCTAACTCACGCTCTTGAAGGAGAAAAGGCCGCGATACCGGGCGCTGCTTTCCAGGAATGCAAGAACGGCTGCCCAACCATGATTGTCATCACGGCTGGCAATTTCCGAATGGGCTCGCCACCCGATGAGCCTGGCAGACACGCCAATGAAGGGCCTCAGACCGATGTGACGATCGAGAAGCCGTTTGCGGTAAGCCGCTCAGAAGTCACCTTTGCCGAATGGGATCATTGCGTCGAGGCTGGCCGATGCCCCGCCTTGTCTGACAACAATTGGGGCCGCGTCAACCGGCCGGTGATCAACGTCAATTGGGAACATGCCAAGCTCTATGTTGCCTGGCTCGCAGGCGTCACTGGCAAACCCTACCGGCTGCTCTCGGAGGCCGAATGGGAATATGCCGCGCGCGCAGACTCTACAGGCCCCTATTCCTTCGGGGATCAAATCGAAAAATTGAGCGAATACGCATGGTACGAGCAAATTCAAACAGAACCCGTCATGCGTAAGTTGCCCAACGCATTCGGCCTCTTCGACATGCACGGCAACGTGCTTGAATGGGTTGAGGATTGCTTCAAGTCGACTTACGCAGGACGGCCTATGAATGGCAGCGCGCTGATTATGAAAAGCTGCGGCCTGCGCGTCACCCGCGGCGGATCATACGTTTATGGGGATCCACGTGAACTTGGATCCGCGCGACGCTTCCCTAACACGGCCGGCACGCAACTCGACGACGTTGGTTTTCGCATCGCGCGGTCGCTGAGCAATTAGGTTAATTGCTCAGAGATCCCGCTACTCTCTCGGACACGCCCTGATGACGTCGGGCTCATCAATGATGATTTGATATGTGTCAGAGCACGGATCAGGGCAGCTATCTCGACAGGCCCGATTATAATACAAGACCAGTTTCAGCTTGTTGTCAGAATTAGACTTTTGCACTCCACTATGCTCGGCTTTTGCCCGTTCAGCAGATCTAAGTGTCCAAGCTCTTTCCCCCCTTTGGAGCAAATCCGCCAGCTTTTTCAAGTCATCGGACGAGGCTGAACCTGCCACTTCTTTCTCTTGAGCAGCGCTATAAGTAGCCGTTTGCAAAAGACATGCTGCAAGCAGCCCAAATGCAATGACCGTCTTGGTGGTAAGAGATTTTATTGTCATGAACGGACCCTCGGATATTCTGCTGCGAAAGAACGAACCTCAGTCAATTGCCACCTGTGAAGTACAATCGAACTCCTTCAGGTCGGAAAGGATACGATTTCACAACAGCAGCGCGTTGACAGGCGTCAACGGGTCTCAAGCCCCTCGCTCGAACCGTGTCTGAATGATGGAAGGTCTCTTAAAATCGCACAGCTCCTTCCCAAGGTTAAAAAGCCTCACTGGGAAGTCCGCTAAAAACATTTCAGAATGAACCCTGACGGAAACAGGGTTTAATCGAATGACTTTGCCCTGACCCTGTTCGGCCCTGCCGCCATGTTGCAACATCCCGCTACCGCCGCCCAAACAACCGCTCGATATCGCTCAACCGCAATTCCACATACGTTGGTCGCCCGTGATTGCACTGGCCCGAATGCGGCGTCGCCTCCATCTCGCGCAACAGCGCATTCATTTCAGGCCCCGTCAGCCGTCGGCCAGCCCGCACACTGCCATGACACGCAAACGTCGAGCACACCGCCTCCAGCCGATCCCGCAACGCGCGCGCCTCGCCCTCGGTCGCAACACTCGACGCCAAATCCCGCACCAACCCCGCCACATCCGCGGTCCCCAGCAACGCTGGAACCTCGCGTACGGCAACTGCCGACCCACCGAAGCTCTCAATCACAAGCCCCAACTCGGCCCACTCGTCCGCCCGCTCCAGCAACCCTGCCGCCTCGTCCGCATCGAGTTCGACGATCACCGGAATGAGCAACCCCTGCCGCGCCACGCCCCCGTTCGCCAGCATCGCTTTCATCCGCTCATAAACCAGCCGCTCATGCGCCGCGTGCTGATCGACGATAATAACCGACGTTTCCGTCTGCGCCACGATATACGTCTCGTGCAACTGCGCGCGCGCCGCCCCTAAAGGCCGCGCCGTCAACTCAACCGGTGCGGCCTCGACCGAGGGCGCAGCGTCTACACTCGTCCGATCAAACCCCGCCAGCGGCACCTGCTCGCCTTCATACATCCCCGACCGCGCCGCCGCCGGGTAGCGCGGATTGTACGCCGCCGCCGCGTAAGTCCCCGCTGACGACACGCCGTCCGCCCAGGTCGGCGACACCGCCGCAGCCTCGCCAACAGCAGCCCCTCCCAGCGCGAACGCATCCAGCGTCATCGTGCCCCCGCGCAAGGTCGCCCGATGCCCTGCCGCCTCCAGCGCATGCCGCAACCCGCCGATAATCAGCGACCGCACGGCCCCCGCATCGCGAAACCGCACCTCGGCCTTGGCCGGATGCACGTTCACATCGACCCCCGATGGCGGCAACGTCACGAACAGCGCGAGCAGCGGATACCGCCCCCGCACCAGCAAATCGCCATACGCAGCCCTCACCGCCCCGACGAGCAGCTTGTCGCGCACCGGCCGCCCATTGACGAACAGATACTGCTGGCTCGCATCTGGCCGGTGCAGCGTCGGCAACCCGGCAAACCCCGACAGCGCAACGCCCTCCCGCTCGCCCGCAATCGGCAGCGCATCCGCCATGAACTCCGCGCCCATGATCTTCCCCAACCGGGCAAGCAACCCTTCCGCGCCCGGCGCACACGCAACCAATCGCAACCCGGCCCGCTCCCCCGTCGTCAGGCAAAAACCGACCGTCGGATGCGCCATCGCGAGCCGCCGCACGACATCTAAAACGGCCATGTTCTCGGCCCGCTCCGACTTCAAAAATTTCAATCGCGCTGGCGTCGCCGAAAACAAATCGCGCACCTCGACCCGCGTACCGAAGTTCACCGCCGCCGGCCGAAGCGCCAGCTTCTCCCCCTTGTCGACGCAAACCTCTAGTGGCTCATCCCCCACACGAGGCCGCGATGCCACCGACAACGTCGCAATCGACCCGATCGACGGCAGCGCCTCACCGCGAAACCCCAACGTGCGAATATCAAACAGATCGTCGTCCCGCAGCTTCGACGTCGCATGCCGCTCCACGCACAAAGCGAGATCGCCCCGCGCCATCCCGCAACCATCGTCGGTGACGCGAATGAGCGACAACCCGCCGCCTGCCGTGACGATGTCGATCTCGCGCGCCCCCGCATCCAGCGCGTTCTCGACCAATTCCTTAATCACGCTCGCGGGCCGCTCGATAACCTCCCCCGCCGCAATCCGGTTCACCGTCTCAGGCGCAAGTTGTCGAATAATCAACGGCATACTCCTGGCGATTGTGTCATCCCGGCCGCAGCGCAGCGGAGAGCCGGGACCCAGGGGCCACAAGGGACACCCTATCGAATCATCTCAAGTTGCCGATAATACCCCATCCCGCTGCAGCCCCAAAGCCCGCCAGATACAACAACCATAATTCCGCTTCTGACCCCAAGCCGGTGCGCAACACCTTTGTTGCACAAAATGACTTGGTTCCGCGCCTGCATCAACGCGTAATTGCTCCGCAGGCGCGGTTTGCCGACTGCAATGTCAATGTCATTCAACCGAATTTCCGGGTGCGGCAATCTGGAAGACCGTACGAATGTGCACATTTGAAGCTCGCACACGCCGTTGGAACTATGATGCGTGCTGTACGTTGTTAGTTGTTCAGATGTGAGATTTTCATGCCGCAGTCATCGTTTCAGAACTCCATCTTATCAAGAATGCCCTGCGCTGACTTCGCGCGGTTAAGACCGAACCTTGCATTTGTCAGGCTGCCACGACGCGAGCGGTTAGAGTTGTCTAACCGCTCATTTAAATTCGTCATTTTCCCCGAAGACGGCATCATCTCTGTCGTGACCCACGCCGCAGGCGACCACAACGTTGAAGTTGGGCTGATTGGTCGAGAGGGCATGACGGGAATGCCTCTTATCATGGGGGCAGATAGGTCACCCAATGACTCAACTGTGCAGGTCGCAGTCAACGGCTGGCGCATCAGCGTTGAAGATTTTCGCCTACAGCTAAGAAGCAATCCTTCATTGGCCGCCATGTGCCACTTATTCACGCAAGTGTTCTTCGTTCAGGTCGCGAGTACGGCTTTGGCAAATGGAAGAGCGACATTAGGTCAACGATTGGCGCGGACCCTCCTCATGTCACTGGACAGGCTCGACGACGCCAAAGTTCCAATCACACACGAGTTTCTATCCCTGATGCTGGGAGTTCGCCGCTCAGGGGTCACGACGGCGTTGGGTGCACTGGAGGCGCGCCACATCATCTCTCTCTCACGAGGTAAGATTGTTGTCCTTAAGCGGGCAGCGCTGGTACTTCAATCGGTGAGCTTCTACGGCTCCCCAGAGCTAGAATACAGGAGGCTGTTTGGCGTGCCGACGGAGCCATTTGTTACGGCAGAGCAACTGTGAGGGTCCCAGTATCTTAGGAGCGCTGGTGGTGAATCGTGCCTCCGGGCGCGGAACAAAACGTACGGAAGTGTACTGTTTTCTTTCACTGCCTTCGGTCAAGAAGTGGCAATCTCTCTATGCTCTGTTCGGAGGATTAGGAGGCAACGCATGCCCCGATTTTTCTTCAACGTTCGCTCAGTGATCCGCTCCGCAAATGACCTGGAAGGCGAATCGTTTTCTAATCTTGCAGTTGCACGAGCCGAGGCCGTTCTTGCTGCGCGTGAGATCATGAAGGAACTCGTCTCGAGAGGCACGCACCCTGACGGATTTACCATTGAGATTGCGGACGATCGGGGCACCATTCTGGATGTCGTGAACTTCACGGAGACACTGACACGAGAGTCCGCCTAGCCCAAATTGAATTCGTCTAAGTGCCCGTTTCGTTTCATGAATTTAGCGGTCTTCTGCTGTTTGTGACGCAGATCGACTGAGCGAAATCGTACAAACTTTGCCACTGCGCTCTGGCCTATCGTAATACACACCTGCAGAATGCTCCCAAAATCGTTCACTGACCATCGATCCGCGCCAAGCGACAAAAACCGCTCAGAGACTGAGGGGCGCTATGCCGTGATGTTTCGAATGTCGCTCACCGCATGGAGACGATTTGCGCCCTACATCAACGACCTTGGCTTCGATGAGGCTGGCGAGTGCAGACTTCTTGACCGCTTGTGGCACACAGGGCGGAAATCCATGCGCGACTTGCTTGCCATGTCGCGCCTGCCTGCAGGGACGCGCGAGGGAGCCATGGCGCAGATTGAACAAGGTAATCTCGCGCCGTGGGATGTGCGCAAAGTATCTCTTGAACAGGTGACCATCACGCATGGAGAACTCGCCGCCATCGTTGCAGCGACCCAATCTGCGTTCATCGCTTTAGAACAATTTCAACACATTCGGGAAGTTGCCACGGCGCTTAACACCTTGGAGCGGTTGCAGCAGCGTACCGTGAGGCGTCGTCCTCCCAACGATTGAAATCGGCCCGAATGGAACGCGCTGACCCACGCGTTGCGACGAACGGCGTGGCTCGAAAAACAAGTTAGAGCTGATCATCCTTGCGCGGCTTAAATCACTCATGGCCCAGAGCCGCCGATCCTCCGGCCGCCCCTCACGCCCCCCGCATCCCCCGCATGAGCCAAACCCCACACCCCAGCCCCACTAGCAAAAAAGCTAGCCCCGCCCGAATCCCAAACCAGTCCTGATGCTCCCGCTCGGCACTGTCGCCCAAAATCAACGGCCGCACGTTCTCCCCTTCGAGATACCGGATCCGCGTCATCTTCACCGTCCACACACCAGCATCTGAAATCGTCCGCCAGAATTCTGGGCTGACGTGCGTCGGCGGATATGTCTGAACCTGCCCAAGCCGATCGGCCCACGCCAGCTTCACGACATAGCTCGTTCGTCCCCTGTTCGTCTTACCGAACGCATCCACAATATCGGCCTCGACCTCCCGGCCGTGATCGAGCATGGCATAGTACGCCTGCTGATCCCGGTACGACCAGGTCAACATCAACCCGCCGAAACCCAGCATGAACACGCTCAACAACGCCAACCACCACCGACCCCCTGCCATCCGCCCCCCAGCCATGTCTGAAAATCATTCAATCGAAAAACAACACCCACTGCCCACTCCCCTACCCCCCCAACCGCGCCTTCGTCAGCACCTTGGCCAACTCGACCGCTGGCTGATCAAACGGATCGAGGCCCAGCACCCGCCCGGCCAGAATCGTCTCCAGCATAAAGTGCATCAGCACCGCCCCGATAGCGGCCTCGTCCAGCACCGGCATGTCAATCGTCCGCACCGGACGTCCTGCGCGCGCCAACGCGTCCGGCATCGCGTGCGCCTGCGCGTCGACCACATCGCCGACCCGCTTGCCCCCCATGAACCCGATACCCGCAACCGTCGCCATGACCGGGTCGATCACGGGCCCGGTCCCTGCCGTCGTGGTCCGCACAATCGTCACGAAATGCGTGCGCGGCCCATCCATGAACAACTGCAACTGACTGTGTTGATCCAGCGGCCCCGTCGCGGCAATCGGACTGGTGCCCTCGCCGCCCTTGCCGAGGCTCTCCGCCCACAACTGAACGTACCACTCCGACAGTTTCCCCAGCCGGTCGCAATACGGCATGAACACGTTGACGCCGATCCCGCGCTCTTTCGCAAGCCCGATAGCAACCGCCGCCCCCAACGCCGGCGCAAAATCCGCAGCTGACGTCGACGCCATGAGCGCATCGACCACGCCCGCCGCACCCGCTCGCACGGCATGAGCGTCCAACCCGCGCGCCAGCGCTGGCAGCAATCCCACATTCGTCAAACACGAAAACCGCCCGCCGATCCCCGTCGGATGATCGAGCAATGGAATACCCAGCGACCCGAACAGATCGCGCAACCCGTTCGCCCGGCCTGCAACCGCTGGCTCGGTGACGCCCAAAAACATGTCCGGAATGCGCGCTTCAAGCCCCGCGGCCCTGACAGCCGCCAGCGCCGCAATACCCTGACTGAGCGTCTCCGCCGTCCCGCCAGATTTCGACGTCACGACGAACCGCGTCGTCGCCAAATCCAGTTCGGCAAGAGCCCCTTCCAACGTGTCCCCGTCCAGGTTGTCATAAAACCGCGTCCGTGGCCGCCGGGCTTTGTTTTGAGGCTGTGCGCCGGGAATGTTCCACCCAGCCATCTGCGCCAGAACCTGCCCCCCAAGCCCCGACCCGCCGGTGCCAAAAAACACCACCGTCCGCGCGTCCTTCGACAACGCCGCCAGTGCCGCAGCCGCTACATCGACATCCGCCGTCTCGCGCACGATACCGAGCAATTCCAGCCGCTTGTCCGCCACGTCAGCCTTGAGCCGAGCCATCTCCGGCTCCAGCTTGGCAACCCACTTGGCCAGCGCCTCAGCACTCAATCCATGAGCGCCGATAGCACCGGCGAGACAGCCCGCAACCGATTGATCGTAGGCCTGATTAACGCGCGCTGGCATAAGTTCTCCGTTCAAATCTTGACGTCACCACTACTCGCATTCCGTCGAACCGCCAAGAGATGGCGACTGCAACGCGGGCCGCTTAAACACAAAAGGAGCGCACCTCATGGCGCGCTCCTTAAATAACTGTCATCCCGGCCAACCCCGGACACTTGATCCGGGGGCAGAGCCGGGACCCAGGGGCCGCAAACTCCACACCATCAACACCCACTGTCTTGCCTAGGGCGTGTCGTCAGTTATGGTTTGGACCTCACCGCTTTGCGGCGCGGGGAATTTGACCGATGGGTGGGTTGCTTCTCCTAGCAAGCCGATGAGGCTTACGTCGTCAAGCGCCTGCCCCTCGATCAAATTCCCCAGCGTCCAGCCCGAATCCATAACTGACGACACGCCCTGGTTTCATCCCCTCGGCATATGCATCGGCTTGCCGACAATCGTCACGATCAACCCGTCCGTCTGCAGCAACTTTGCCGCCACCCGCTTAACATCGGCCATCGTCACCGCGTCGATCTGAGCGTTGCGTTTATCGACGTAATCAATGCCGAAATCTTCCTGCAACAACCCGAGCAACTGCCCGGCAATCTTTGCGTTGGTATCAAACCGCAGCGCATATGACCCGGTCAGATAGCTCTTTGCGTTGGCCAGTTCCGCCTCCGACGGCCCATCCTGTGCCATCCGCTTGAATTCGGATTTGATCACATCCAAGGACTGCGCAATGGACTCGTTTTTCGTTGCAACGCCGCCAGCAAAGATCGACGAATGCTGAAACGGCTGAATGTAGCTGAACACCGAATACGCCAAGCCGCGCTTTTCACGAACCTCTTCCATCAGCCGTGAGGCAAAGCCCCCCCCGCCTAGGATCTGGTTCAACACAAACGCTGGCATGAAATCAGGATCTTTTCGCGCCATCGCCGGCAACCCGAACACCGCAACCGACTGCGGCACGTTCATTTCCACGACACGCTGCGATCCCGCCGCAATCTTCGTCATCGGCACGGCGACCAGATCGGCTTTATCTGGCAACTCACCAAACACCTTGTCCAGCAACCGGCCAAACTCTGCAGCCGTGATATCACCAACTGCGACAACCTTCAGATTGCTCTTGGCAAAATTCCGGCGCACGAACCCGGCAAGGTCATCCCGGGTCACACCGGTCATGCTCTCCGTCGTCCCTTCCGATGGACGCGCATAGGGATGGCCTGCAAACGCCGTCGTATACCATTCCCGGCTTGCCACCTTCTCTGGGTCGCGCGCGGCATAGACGAGCCCTGCAAGGAACTGCTCGCGCACGCGTTCAACGGCGTCCGCCTCAAACCGCGGTTTGGTCAGTGCCAACCGCAACATGTCGGCAGCTTTGTCCCGGTTGACGGTCAGCGTTTCAAAGTTGCCATACAGTGCATCTCGCCCGTCCTCGAAACTCATCCGCATGGCGAGTTCTTCCATGCGCTGCTGGAACTGCTCGGACGTGAGATCGCCAGCGCCTTCATCCATCATCCCGGTGATGAAATTGGCCAGCCCCTCTTTACCCGCCGGGTCCTGCGAGTTCCCACCGGCAAAAGCAAATTTCAGCGCCAGCATAGGCACAGAATGCTCTTCAACCAGCCAGGCTTCGATGCCACCCGGACTTTTCACCGTCTGAATTTTCATTGCCTGCGCCGGTTGACTGAAAGTGATCATGAAACTCATCGCCGCGATCAACATCGAAAAGGCGATGTTGACCCGGGCGATCCGGCACATATGAGAAAGTCCGACCGTCGTCATCATGACTTACCTCACCGCGTTGCTGGCAGCAGGCTCGCCAGCCGGCACATCGGCGCGCGGCCCTGTCTCTGCAGTCGGCGCAAGCACCCCCGTGACCGATTTCTTGATATCCAGGAACGCGTTGGCCGCAGCCTTGATATCGGCCACCGTCACCTTCGCGATGTCGTCGGGCCAGCTATCCGTCTGCGTCAGCGTCCGCCCGACCACGAGATTCCAGCCATAGCGCCGCGCCAGCGTCGACTGGTTATCGCTTTCATAGACGTAGTCGGCAATGAAGCCGTTCTTTGCCCGCTCCAGTTCAGCTTCGGTAACGCCGTTCGCCTTGACCTCGGCAATCACCGCGTCGATTTCGGCTTCCACGCCTTCAACCGTCTGCCCATCGGCCAGAATGGCTGAGATCGCAAGCGATCCGTAGTCAAGTCCGCCGCCTGAGTAATAGCCGCTGGCGCTCGGCGTCATCTTCATGTTCATGACCAGACGCTTATACAGTCGGCTCGTGGAGCCCTGAGCGACGATCTTCATTAACAGGTCAAGCGCTTCGGCTTCACCCGGCTTTGCCGTCACATAGCTCGGCACCTGATAATAGCGCGAAACCGACGTCTTCCCCGCACGCGGGTCTTCCAAGCGCAACCGGCGCGGCGCACGCTGGGGCGGGTCCATCGGACGCATCCGTGGCGCGCCGACAGCGGCATTGGCTGGCACCTTCCCATAGGTAGCCTCAGCCATCCTTTTCACGTCGTCCGGCGTCACATCGCCGGACACCACGAGGATCGCGTTATTGGGCGCATAAAAGCGCTTGTAGAAGGCGATCGCATCCGCTGGCGACAGCTTGGCCATCTCGTGCATCCAACCGATCACCGGAATCTTATAAGGATGCGACAGGTAAAGCGCTGCATTCATCTGTTCGTCGAGCAACGCCCTCGGGCTGTTTTCGACCCGCGACCGGCGCTCTTCCAAGATCACGTCGCGCTCGGTCAGAACTTCTTTTTCGGTGAGCTTGAGGTTCACCATCCGGTCGGCTTCCATCGCCATCACGGTTGGCAACCGGTCCTTGGCAACGCGCTGGAAATACGCCGTCGCATCGTGCCCGGTGAACGCATTGTCCTGTCCACCCAACCGCGACACGATTTTGGAGAACTCCCCCATCGGGATCTTTTCGGTCGATTTGAACATCAAATGCTCAAGGAAGTGGGCAATCCCCGACACGCCCGGCGGTTCATCGGCAGCGCCGACGCGATACCAGACCATGTGCGTGACAACAGGTGCCCGCGTATCGGGAACCACAACCACGTGCATTCCGTTTGCGAGTTTGAATTCGGTGGCTTTGGAAACGGGTTTCGCCATCAGCGTGGCGTGAGTGAAAGCGAGCATCAAGACCGCCATCGATAAAAGGACGAGAGGATTTCGGCGCGAGTTGGAAACTCCGCCACGAGTAGTCGCCATGTAGGTATTCCCTGCGGATAAGCCCATGGCGCGATGTTGTGCGCGCGGCCTCAGTTGTCAAATGACATCGGCTTCATGTCATCTCCGACTCGGCCATCCTGGCCAAGCGAGGCGCAGCTAAGAGCTGAGCCGTAACCCGGCACACAAGCGCCGCAGGCACCATAATCGTTGCAGAAATTCGCTCGACACCAGTTACGTCATAAACCGCCGACAGCGCAGTTCAGCGCCGCGCAACCCCGCGACCTATTCCTTACCCGTCACCGTGTTCACAAGGCCCATTGCGCTCGGACGGCACGATCCAAGTGGCCCGCTTGCCATGTCAGCGCTCTGATCGCCGCGTTGCTTGGCTTGTTCATAGTGCACTTTGCAATACTCGCGCTGCTTGCCTTCCAACGCCGACTTGTCGACCACCTTTTTGCGGTCATGGTCAGCGATACCCGCAAGCGCCCCATCCGGCACCGACGCCTCACCGGGCTGCGGCAGGTTATCCAACCCTGGCGGCACAACCAAACCCGCACGCGGCGCAATCCGCGCTTCCTGATTGGCTCCACTCGATCCAACGAGGCCACCGATGGCATCGAACACTTTGCCGTTGAGTTGCACATCCCCAGCGCCGCACGCTGAAAGCGAAATGCCGACCGCGCCAGCCAATGCCACACGTCGCGCCATCGCAATCAACTGAGCAGCGGCCATATCAATTCTCCTGGCGGCCAAAACCGCCGCAGTCATGAATTCCGGCGGTGACGAACCAGCGGTCCGTCCCAGCCCGTATCGTGGCGCTACAGAGGCTTTGCGGCATCATTGCGACTCGATTGCCATGATTCATACAGCAGCCCGACAACCCCGGCAACTATGGCGACATCGGCGATATTGAACACGTACCAGGAATACCCGAACGCGTGCAGCAGAAAGAAATCGGCAACCCCACCCAGCGTCACCCGATCGATCCCGTTCCCGATCGCCCCGCCTAAAATCAACGCAAGGCTGACCGCCATCAGCGCGTTCGTAGCAACCTTCGCCACCGCAACCCACAGCCCGATGCTCGCTACCAGTGCAAACGCTGCCAGCGCATATTGGCCCCTCGGCCCTTCCATATCGAACATCGAGTAGCTGATGCCGGTATTCTTGACGAACACCAGATCAAGAAACGGCGTCACCACAACCCGCCCTTTTTCGATGATCTTATACCCAAGGATCATCCACCACTTATGCGCCTGATCGATCACGGCGGTGCTCAGCGCGACCACCAGCGCCACCTGCGAATACCGCCCCCAAACCCAACCACGCAACCCGTCGCTGCTCATCAGTCCCATCCTAAAGTCCCAAAAAAATCGGGCGGTTCGGAGGGTGTCCCTCCGAGCGGGGCCCGGGGCGGCGGCCCGCGTCGTGAACGAGTGGCGGCTACGAGCCTACAACACGAGCGCCCCTCAAGCCCCCCGCGCCGCATCGAACTCACGGACCGCCGCCGCATCGCGCGCCGACAGCTCCGGAAACGCCGCGTCCGACCCGACATCTGTCGTGAACCGCCAAGACCGCGCGCACTTCGTCCCCGCAGCCCGTTCAAACACCACGCCCACGCCCGGCAACTCGGCCAGCGCAAAAGCCCCCTCGGGAGCCGCTCGCGACACAACCTTGATCCCTGACGTAAGACACAGCTCCGACATATCCAGCCCCTTGATCGCCGCCTGCAACCGGGCATCGCTTACATACAGCACGGGCGCCGCCTCCAGGCTCGACCCGATCACCTTATTGGCCCGCTCCAATTCCAGCGCACCCGTCACAACCCGGCGCACGGCCCGAACCGTGACCCATTTCTCCGCCAACGCGTCGTCGCGCCAATCAGCACCAACGGTCGGGAACCCTTCCAGATGCACCGATACCGCCTTGGGGTCACGCGACAGCCAGGCCTCCTCCGCCGTAAACGACAAGATCGGTGCTAACCACAGCGTGACGCAACGGAACACGTGGTCGATCACCACCAGCGCCGTCTTGCGCTTCACACTCGACAGCGGCTCGCAGTACAACGCATCCTTGCGGATATCGACGTAAAACGCCGACAGCTCGGTGTTCATGAACTGAGTGAGCACCGACACGACCTTGCGATAGTCATACCCAGCGTAGGCCGCCCGGATCTCGCCATCCAATTCCGCCAGCCGGTGCAGCATCAGCCGCTCCAACTCCGGCATATCCTTCACGGCCAACTTGAACGCCGGATCCACATGCGCCAACGACCCCAGCATCCACCGGATCGTGTTGCGCAGCTTGCGATACGCGTCGCTCGCCCCATCCACGATCTTGGGCCCAAACCGGATATCGCCCGTCGTATCGGCCGACGCGACCCAAAGACGTAGAATATCCGCGCCCGATGTCTTCATCACGTCCTGAGGCGACAACACGTTGCCCTTGGACTTCGACATCTTGTCGTCCTTCTCGTCGAGGACGAACCCATGCGTCAAAACCACATCGAACGGCGCATGCCCCCGCGTCCCGCAGCTCTCCAGCAGCGACGACTGGAACCACCCGCGATGCTGGTCCGACCCCTCCAGATACATGACCTTATCAACGCCGCCGACGACCTTCCGCTTGATCCCCGCCAAGCTAGGAAACGCCACCGGGTCATCGAGCGTAAACGCATGGGTCGACCCTGAGTCGAACCACACGTCGAGCACGTCGCGCACCATTTCCCACTTGGAAACGTCATACCCGAACGGCGTCAAGAACCGCGCCGCCGCCCCGTCCGCAAACCAAGCATCCGCACCCTCTGCCGCAAACGCCTCCACAATCGCCGCGTTCACCCGTGGATCGCGCAACACGTCCGCTTCCGTGTGCGCACCAGCCGGACTTGTGTGATCCGCCTTGGCGACAAACACCGCAATCGGCACCCCCCACGCCCGCTGCCGCGACACCACCCAATCGGGCTTCGTCTCGATCATCGCCGTAATCCGGTTCTGCCCGGCCGCCGGAACCCACTGCGTCTCACCAATTGCCTCAAACGCCAACCCCCGCAACGTCGGCTGGTTGGAGCCATGCTGCCCTTGGATGACAGTGGCCTCCGCCCCCGCCACACGGGCACCCTGATTCCCCTCCCCCTTGCGGGGAGGGGTTAGAGGTGGGGGTACAGCGCCCTCAACGCTGGCAACCGCGCCCAACTCGAACCCGCGATCCATCGCAATGAACCACTGCGGCGTATTGCGGAAAATCACGGGCTTCTTCGACCGCCACGAATGCGGATACTGATGCTTGAGCCGTCCGCGCGCAATCAATGCCCCCGCATCGCTCAGAGCCTTGATCACCGCATCGTTCGCATCGCCCTTGTCGCCGTTCTCTTTCAGAACGCGCTTACCCTCAAACCCCGGCGCTTCCTTCGTCAAAACTCCATCCGCGCCGACCGTGAACGGGATAGACGTATCGATCCCCCGCTTGCGCAACTCCACCTGCTTAGCCGTCCAGATGATGTAGTCATCCGTCCCGTGCCCAGGTGCCGTATGCACGAACCCGGTCCCGGTATCATCCGTCACATGATCGCCATCGAGCAGGGGAACCTCGAAGTCATAACCAAGCGCTGCGAGGGGATGGGCGCACGATACAGTCCGAAGGACATCGGCGGGAACTTCGCCCAGCCGACGATAACCCTCCGGCTCAATCTTCGCCGCCTTCATCACCTCAGCAGCGAGCTTGTCAGCAAGAACGTAAGTGTCACCCGACTTCGCCCAATTGTTCTCAGGTGCAGCCGTAACCTCATAAAGCCCATACGAAATCCGCGACGAGAACGAGATCGCCCGGTTCCCAGGGATTGTCCAAGGCGTAGTCGTCCAGATAACAACGGACGCCTTCTGAATTGCAATATCAGCAACAGGTGGCGACATTCCCGCTTCCCAGCTGACTGCGGTTTCCGAAACAGGAAACTTCACCCAGATCATATCGCTCTGGTAATCGTGATACTCGACCTCGGCCTCGGCCAGCGCGGTGCGCTCGGCAACCGACCACATCACCGGCTTCGACCCGCGATACAACAACCCGTTCTCGGCGAACTTTAAAATCTCGCGCGCAATGGTCGCCTCAGCCGCAAACGTCATCGTTGAATACGGCCGCGCCCAATCGCCCACGACGCCCAGCCGCTTGAACTCTTCGCGCTGAACATCCAGCCACTTGGCCGCGAACGCCCGGCACTCCGCCCGGAACTCGATAACCGGAACGTCGTCCTTGTTCTTGCCCTTGGCGCGATACTGCTCCTCGATCTTCCACTCGATTGGCAACCCGTGACAATCCCACCCCGGCACGTAATTGCTATCGAGCCCCGCCATCTGCTGCGACTTGACCACCAGATCCTTGAGGATCTTGTTCAGCGCATGCCCGATGTGAATGTTGCCGTTCGCATACGGAGGCCCGTCGTGCAGCACGAACTTGGGCCGCCCCTTGCCCTGCGCGCGCAAATGCTCGTACAGCCCGATCTCGCTCCACCGCTTCAGCAGCTTCGGCTCAAGCTCTGGCAACCCGGCCCGCATCGGAAATTCGGTCTGCGGCAGCAACAGCGTTGCGCCCCAGTCGCGCCCGCCCGCGCCCTCGCCCGAACCAGCCCCAGCTGTCGTCGCTGCGGCCTTGGTCGCGTCAGCATTCTTCGTCATGACGTTCTTTCAAATTCAAAATCGTTAAGCGCCGCTTCTAGCAAGCCAACTCCGCCAGCGCAAAGCACCGATCGTCTTTCACCAGTTATCATCCCGGCCAAGCGGCGCCCCTTGGCGACGCGCAGAGCCGGGACCCAGGGGCCACGAACGCAAACCCAACCGCAGCACACTTCCAGGACACGGGGTCGAGGGGGCCGGCTCCCTCGCCTTCACGTCACCTGCCCCAACACAACCCGCGCCTTGGCCACATCGAGGTCCATCTGCGCCACCAGCGCCTCCATACTGTCGAACTTCCGGTCCGGCCTCAAATACGCAACGAACTCGACCGCAATCTCGCGGCCATAAAGATCGCCGTCGAAATCAAACAGGAACACCTCCAGCACCGGCTTCCCGTCATCGAACGTCGGACGCGTCCCCAGATACGCCGCCCCCTGATGCCACCCATCCTCAATCAAAACCCGCACCGCAAAAATCCCATGCGCCAGCGCTGTCCCCTTCGGCATCGGCACGTTCGCCGTCGGATACCCCATCCCGGTCCCGCGCTTGGCCCCGCCGATCACGGCCCCCGTCACCCGCCAAGGCCGTCCGAGCGCATGAGCCGCACCCGTGACATCGCCTTCGGCCAGCTTCAACCGCACCGCCGTCGACGAGAATACCTCGCCCAACTCAGCCACCGGCGCCACGATGTCAACGCTGAACCCGTGCCGCGCCCCAGCCTCGACCATCGTCTGTGGCGTCCCCGACCGCTTATGGCCAAAGAAGAAATCATACCCCACGACCGCGCCGGAAATCTTGAGATCGTCGATCAGAACCCGCTGAATAAATGCGTCCGCACTCATCGCCGCCAGCGCCGCGTCGAACGTCAAAACCCGCACCGCATCGAGCCCCAGAGCCTCGAACACCCGCAACTTTTCCGCCAATGGCGTAAGCCGGAAATGCGGCTCATCGGGGACGAAAAACTCGCGGGGGTGCGGCTCGAACACGACAGCACCCGCCATCACGCCACGCGCCCGCGCCGCCGTAATCGCAGCACCTAAAAGCACCTGATGTCCGCGATGCACGCCGTCGAAGTTACCAATGGCAACCACTGCCCGCGGCACCAAAGCCGTTGCCATTTCCCCATCCGATACGATCACGCCGGGACCTCAAAAATTGTCATCCTCGGGCTTGTCCCGAGGACCCATTTCTCAACGAGCGCGAGCAATCGCGTTCGGCACGGACCGTACAAATCTCCAACTAAGCGGGACGCCCCGGCACCAGCATCACGGCCTCACCTTCAACAACGGTCTTGCCCTCAACGCTACATACCGTCGAAAACCGTACCCGCCGTTTGGGCAACAATTCCAACGTCGTCACCGTCGTTGTCACGGTATCGCCGATCTTCACCGGCGCTTTGAACGCCAGCGTCTGCGTCACGTAAATGCACCCCGGCCCCGGCATCTGCATACCAATCACCGACGAAATATAACCAGCCGACAACATGCCGTGCGCGATCCGTTCTTTGAACATCGTGCCTTTGGCATACTCGGCATCAATATGAACCGGGTTCTTATCCGTCGAAACCTCAGCAAACGCGTTGATGACGTCCTCTGTCACAAGGTTTGTCCGGCTCGCCACCTGTCCAATGGTAAAATCTTCGTAGCAAAAACCCTTGGGATGGCCCGTCATGTATCGTGTCCTCGTGTGGATCGCGTGGAAAGTTCAGGCAAACACCTAACGGCAATTCCCCGGTAAGGGAAGGGCACCAAACGCCAGCAACGGCGTCACGCGCAGCCCTGGAAACCGCGCTCCCGATGCGAGCCGCTGCCTGCGCGAGCTATGAATTCAAGTGCAGGCGTGTTGCAGCCGATCCAGTCTTGGGCTATAGGCTAAATACCCCCACATTCTCGTTTGTTTACGGTTTGCGCGCTATGTAGCCGCCAGCCACGTTAAGCAAACCTTTGCCCGGAGCCTGCCATGAGCGAACGCAAACCGTTGATGCCTAAAGCCACCGCCGTTTGGCTGGTTGAGAACACGGCGTTGTCGTTTGAGCAGGTCGCCGTATTCTGCGGCCTCCACGTCCTCGAAGTGAAGGGAATCGCCGACGGCGACGTCGCAATGGGCATCCAGGGCCGCGATCCGATCACGGCCGGCCAGCTCACCGCCGAAGAAATCGCAACCGGCGAAAAAGACCCCTCCCACGTCCTCGAAATCGCCCCCCTAAAGGTCGCGATCACGCCGTCGTCCTCCAAACGCGGCCCGAAATACACGCCGGTTTCCCGCCGCCATGACCGCCCCAACGCCGTCCTGTGGATCATCCGCAACCACCCTGAGCTGAAGGACAGCCAGATCATGCGCCTCGTCGGCACGACCAAGCCGACCATCGCCCAGATCCGCGACCGCAGCCACTGGAACTCGGCCAGCCTCACGCCGCAAGACCCTGTCGCGCTTGGCCTGTGCTCGCAGATCGACCTCGACGCCGAAGTCAAGAAAGGCGCCAAGCGCGTCGAAAAGACCGGTGAACCAGGCGGTTCCCTCCTGCCGACGGCAGAAACCGCCGGCGGCCTCGACACCCCGCGCGCCACGGCCTCGATCATGCAGCCCAAAGCCGCAGCCGAACCCCGCGCCGAAACCGAAGCCGAAGAACAGGCCCGCGTCTTCGCCAAACTCAAAGAACTGTCCGGCGGAAAAGACGACGGCAACGACGAATAACTCCCGCAAACCAGCGGCAACAACCTGTACGTTTGGAGGCTCCGCCTCCAAACGTACAAGACCCGCGTCCCTAGAACCCCTGAATTTGAAATGATGCAAACCAAAGGCCCGGGTCCAGGGACAAGTCCCTGGTCGGGATGCCCGAGGGGCGGAAAGCCCCTCGGACTGCGTGCAGCAAATGCCGCCCTAGCCCCTCAAATATCCAAGTCCTTCGCAAACGCCGCCCGCTCTTGAATGAACCGGAACCGTGCCTCGGGCTTTGACCCCATAAGCGCATTGACCGTTTCGGCCAGCGCGGAGTTCGGCCCGTCGCCATCCCCGATCTCAACCCGCAACAACCGCCGCTTGCGCTTGTCCATCGTCGTTTCCTTAAGGTGCTTGGCATCCATTTCGCCAAGCCCTTTGAACCGCGTGATATCGATCTTCTGGTTGGGCTTGAATTCGCGCGCGATTAGCTCTTCCCGGTCGCGATCATCCAGCGCGTAAACCGACTTCGCTCCCTGTGTCAGCCGATACAGCGGCGGCACTGCCAAAAACAAATGCCCGTTCTCGATCAACCCGCGCATCTCTTGATAGAAAAACGTGATCAGCAGCGACGCGATATGCGCCCCGTCCACATCGGCGTCCGTCATCATGATGACCCGCTCATACCGCAAATCCTCATCGCGGTACTTGTTCCCGATCCCGACACCCAGCGCCAGCAACAGGTTCGACAACGCCTCGTTCTGCGCCAGCTTTGCCGAAGTCGCATTGGCCACGTTCAAGATTTTGCCCCGCAGCGGATAAATCGCCTGCGTCTCGCGATCGCGCGCAGACTTGGCAGATCCACCCGCGCTGTCACCTTCGACGATGAAAATCTCGGTGCCGGCCGCAGACTGGATCGAACAATCGGCAAGCTTGCCCGGCAGCCGCAGCTTGCGCGTGGCCGACTGGCGCTGAACGTCCTTATCCTTGCGCCGTTTTAGCCGCTCTTCAGCTTGTTCAATGGTCCAATCGAGCAGCCGACTGGCCTGCGCCGGGCTGTCGGCCAACCAATGATCGAACGCGTCTCGCACCGCCGTCTCGACGATCTTCGTGGCGTCACCCGTCGACAGCTTTTCCTTCGTCTGCCCCTGGAACGCTGCACCCCGGATAAAAATCGACAACATTGACGCCGCCGTCCCCATCACATCGTCCGCCGTGATTTGAACGGCTTTCTTATTGTTGGTCAGTTCGCCATAAGCCCGAAGGCCCTTATAGAGCGCCTGCCGCAACCCGTTCTCGTGCGTCCCGCCCTCCGGCGTCGGGATCGTATTGCAATAAGACGACGACGATCCGTCCTCGTTGGTAATCCACGCAACCGCCCACTCGACCGCTCCATGCCCGTCAGCAGGCGACACCTTGCCCGTGAACAGGTTCGTCGTCACCATCGAGTTGAGATCGATCTTCGCCGTCAAAAATTCCTTCAACCCGCCGGGGAAATGAAACACCGCCTGCGCGGGCACGTCCTTGCTAATGAGGCTTTCGTCGCAAAACCACCGGATCTCGACGCCACCGAACAGGTACGCCTTCGACCGCGCCATCTTCATGACGCGCTCGGGCTTGAACGTCGCGCCCTTACCGAAAATCTGATCGTCTGGCCTGAAGCGGATCGTCGTCCCCCGCCGGTTCATCACCGGCCCAAGCGATTGAAGCTTGGTTTGAGGATTGCCCCGCGCAAAGTCCATCCGGAACAATTGCTGCCCGCGCGCGACCTCGACCTCGCAAACCTCCGAAAGCGCATTGACGACCGACACGCCCACGCCGTGCAATCCACCCGACGTATTGTAGTTTTTCGCATCGAACTTTCCGCCCGAATGCAGCGTCGTCATGATCACTTCGAGCGCGGATTTGTTCTTGAATTTAGGATGCGCGTCGACCGGAATGCCGCGCCCATTATCGGCAACGCTCAGCGTCCCATCGCCGCCCAGCCGCACCTCGATCCACGTTGCATGGCCAGCAACCGCCTCGTCCATCGCGTTGTCGAGCACCTCGGCAAACAAATGGTGCAGCGCTTTCTCGTCTGTCCCACCGATATACATACCCGGATGCCGACGCACCGGCTCCAGCCCCTCCAGGACGTCGATGCTGGCGGCCGTATAGTTGTCCGACGCGTCTACGGCTTTTCGCACCCGAGGCGCAGACTTATCCGTTGCAGAACCCTGAGAGCCCTGTTCGGAAAATAGATCGCGCGGCGCGGGCTTAGACATAGGAAGATCGTCCTCGAAAAGGGGAGACGCAGAACAAAGATGAAACAGACGACAAACAAAAGCAAGAAGATTCGCTTGATCTAGCTCGCGCTACCTTTGCAGAGACATCAATCACACAGGTGCGACTCAGTTCTGCATCATCATCATGGCTTTCCCCGTTCGCACACGTCAGCGCCCTCTGGCAAGCTGTGGCTCAAGCGGTACAGGTCAGCAGGAACGAGATCGGGGTGCGCGTCCTTGCGCACCCCTTTGGCAACACGCCAAGCCCCGAGACATTCAATCGCAGGGAAAATCGAACGACCCCAATTCCTTGATCGTCACGCCGCAGCGACCCTTGGCCATCCGCACTTTGACCCCCTCGATCTCGAAAACCTCACCGGCTTTTTTCGCAACCGGAGCAGGCTTAGACGTTTTGGTCTCGACAGCGCCTTGCGCCTGAAGCGGCGCTGGACGCGCCGCCCCGTAAGATTTCGCCGACTGATCTCCAGCAATCGCCGGCGTCTGAGGCACCGACGCGACAGCGGCCGGATCAGCAGGGGTCACTGGGTCACGCGTTGCAACCGTCACTTCTGCGGGCGCAGGCACCGTCGCAACGTCGCGTGTTGGCTCGGTCGCAGCAACCGCCCCGACCGGAGCAGCCTCCGGCGTTGCGGGAGCCGCCTTCGCCTCTTCAGTTTTATCGCAGCGCTTCAAATCCGCTGGCGCGCGGGTCCATGTCATCGTCTCGCCAAACAGCTTGGTCCCGGCGTAGCCGTAAACCTTGAGCCGTTCGCCCTTTATCGGCGTGATCTCGACATCGTATTTGTTCTGGCTTTCGGGATCATAAATCCAACCGCCATCCCACTTCCCGCCGCTCACAGCTTTGGCGTTGCCGATCACCTGCAGGCTGCACGTGCTGTTGTTCTCAGCCTTTTTCAACCAAACGATATGGCCACACAACCGGCCCCCGCACTCGGTGATTTCAACAGCGCCCTCACCGGAATGATCAATCCACGTCCCCAGCGGACTGCCGCCCGCGGCAGCACACACGCCAGGTGCCAAAGCCAGAAAAATGGCCGAAAGAATGGTGCGGTGACGAGATAAGGTCATGTTCGAGGTCCTCGGATCGATGCTACGTTACTCAAGTCGATAGGGCCACGCGCGGTCCCGCACAGTTCCCCAAGGAACACAAGATCAAGGGACACACGATAACGAAACGAGCAAGGTGACGGATAAGCACGCAGGCTGACCCGCGAACGCACTGTTTCATCAGGTACAAAGTTCGATCAAGCACAAAGTGCCGATGCACGTCTTAAACAAAACCAAGCCGCGAGGATACCCCTATGGCCACCCGCCGCGAACACGACCTCTTAGGCGAACGCGACATCCCTGCCGAAGCCTACTACGGCGTCCACACCTTGCGCGCGGTTGAAAACTTTCAGCTGACCGGCGTGCAGATCTCGATCTACCCCGACCTCATCAATGCGCTCGCCACGATAAAACTGGCTGCCGCCCGGTCTAACGGCGAACTGGGCCTCCTCGACAAGGCCCGCGTCGATGCCATCGTGGCCGCCTGTGACGAAGTCCGGTCGGGCAAACTCCATGCGCACTTCGTCGTCGACGTCATTCAAGGCGGCGCCGGCACATCGACGAATATGAACGCCAACGAAGTCATCGCCAATCGCGCTCTCGAACTCTTGGGCCACACGCGGGGAGACTACGCTCATCTCCACCCCAATACCCACGTCAACATGAGCCAGTCGACCAACGACGTGTACCCCACGGCTCTGAAAATCGCAGCCTACATCGGCATCCACCGCCTGATCGCCGCGATGGCGGCCCTTCGCGGCGCATTCGAAGCGAAAGCCGCCGAATTCAAAGACGTGCTCAAGATGGGACGCACCCAGTTGCAAGACGCCGTCCCCATGACGCTCGGTCAGGAATTCTCGACTTATGCCGTCATGCTCGGCGAAGACGAAATGCGCCTGCACGAGGCGGCCCTTTTGCTATGTGAAATCAACATGGGCGCAACCGCAATCGGCACCGGCATCAACGCCCACCCCGACTACGCGGCTCTGGTCTGCACGCACCTGCGCGACATCACCGGCATTCCGCTCGTCACCGCATCAAACTTGGTCGAAGCCACCCAGGATTGCGGCAGCTTCGTCCAGCTTTCAGGCGTCCTAAAGCGCGTCGCCGTAAAATTATCCAAAGTCTGTAACGACTTGCGCCTGTTGTCCTCGGGTCCACGTGTGGGCCTGGGCGAAATCAACCTGCCCCCCATGCAGGCCGGCTCTTCGATCATGCCCGGCAAGGTCAACCCGGTCATCCCCGAAGCCGTCAACCAGATCGCCTTCGAGGTTATCGGCAACGATATCACGGTGAGCTTTGCCGCCGAAGCAGGTCAGCTTCAGCTGAACGCATTCGAACCCATCATCGCCCATTCGTTGTTCAAGTCGGTCACCCACTTGCGCGCAGGCTGCGACATGCTGCGTGAACGCTGCGTAACCGGCATCACCGCCAATGTAGAGCATCTCCGACGCGGCGTCGAAAACTCCATCGGCATCGTCACCGCACTCAATCCCGTGCTTGGTTACGCCAACGCCACAGCCATCGCCCAGGAGGCCTTGAAAACCGGCCGCAGCGTCTACGACCTGGTGTTGGAACACAAACTCCTGACCAAGGCGGAACTGGACGACATTCTCCAGCCCGCCTCCCTCACCCAACCCCGCGCCTTCAAGAAATAGCGAGGACTTGTCATCCCGGACAACCCCGGACACTTGATCCGGGGGCCGATCCGGGACCCAGCACATCAGCGCCGAAGGCTCATGTCCCCCTACTTCCCCACCACCGGCTCCGGCGGCACAACCTCGTATTGCCCCGGCGTGGTCGCCACGAACGACAACAGCGCCGCCGACCGTCCGGTGGCGTCTTGTCCCGCAATCACGATCTTCGCAATCCCCTCGACTTCGGATTCAAGCGTAATCGACGCCGAGGTCAACTTCTGACTGTTGAACTCGCGCAGCGGAACGCTCGATATGATCTGCAGCGGCTCGGCTGGCGAGCGGCTTCCGACCCACTGGACAAAAACGTCCACGGTTTCGACCGGAGCATAAGACTGCACCGTGACAGTCCGATATGCTCCGCTCGCCGCGCCATCGGTCCAAACGCCGCCTGTCACAACTTCGGTGATCTCTACCGGCAGCCGCGAGGCAAGCCCCATCGGCTCTGTCTCGGCAGCAGTCGACGTACAATGAAAGACTGACAACCAAAAACCTACCGCAATCAGCAGCGAACGCATACCGGCCTGCCCATCGTCAAAACGATTTCAAGAACGCGAGGCGAGGCCCCGTGGGCCCCGCCTCCCGTATGAACTATCACTCATCGTGGAGCCACTTGGCAATAAGACCACCGATCACACCGCCCAAAATCGGCGCCACGAAGAACATCCACACCTGCGACAGCGCCAATCCGCCGCCAAACAATGCCGTCGCCAAACTGCGCGCCGGATTAACCGAAGCGTTCGACACAGGGATTGCCATCAGATGGATGGCGCCGAGCGTCAGACCGATCGCAATCGGTGCAAACCCGGCCGGCGCCTTCTTGGAGGTCGCGCCCATAATGACAATCAAGAAGAACGCCGTCAGCACGACCTCGACCGTAAACACCGAGATCATCGAATACGTCCCCGCCGTATCGTAGGCGTTCGACGCGAAGTTCCCCAGCTTGAGATCGGCACGCCCGCTGGCTGCAAGTGCTGTAAATCCAGCCGCCCCGATGGCACCCAGACACTGAGCGATGATGTAGCTGATGCTTTTGCTGGCGTCGAACCGGCCGCCAGCCACAAGTCCAAGCGTCACCGCCGGATTGAAATGCCCACCCGATATCGGCCCGAGTGCGTAGGCCAGCGCCATCACCGTGAATCCGACCGACAGACATACGCCCACATTCCCTGCGTTTCCGTATGAAAACAACGCAACGAAAATGATCGACGTGACAAGCATGAATGTGCCGATAAACTCGGCGGCAAGAGCCTTGGCGTTCATTGCAGTCTCCAGTTGAAGGGGCGTTTATTGCGCGCCATCGCCTTACGTCGCATTGACGCCGCGACAGCACGCAACGAACCGAACCACGATTCGTCCTCGCCGCACTATCTGACAGCTGAACAACACAGTTGTGACGAATAGCGACCTTCATGGGTCAGAACCCACGAAGGTTGCTGTCCTCGCGTGGGGTTGCCTCGCCGCAGGCGATCTTTCAGATCGACGCGACCACGCGCCCGCAAAAGAGCATACCAACCCGCACTCGCCAGAAAGATGAGGCACCAACCGTGCAGTTTGGTCTGTGCTCGCGCTATTTGCCCGCGACCAGATACCCGACCCGGCCGCCCGACGTCCGCCGCACCTCGTCCAGAAACGCTAGCGTTTCGCGCGGATGCGGCCCGCGTCCCGACCGTGCAATCTCGGCCTGTTCCCGTTCCGTGAGTTGCTCGAGCAACGGCTGAGCCGTCTTGTGAAGCATTGCAATAACGGCAATCGTCTTGCGTTTCATATTCGGCGGCACTTTCGGCACGACTTGGGACATCAGGTCCTTGGCCGAGTCCGACAGATACGACGAGATCCGCCCAAACCACCCGATCAGCCGGATCGACGTATCTTCTTCAAATCGGTAGTTATGGTCTTCCATGAATTCAAACAGCTTCGTTGCAATCATATCCTGATTGCGCAGGCTCGACGTCACCCGATAATCCTGCCATTCGGCAATCACATCGAACCGCGGATCAATCTCAAAATCTCCGGGTGCAAAAGTCTGTACCGTTTTGACACCGACTCTGTCGAGAAAATCGCGGTTCTTCATATCCAGCATTGTCGTATAGGCGGGCAGCGAAACATCGCCCCGGCTCGCCATTAAAAAGGCGTACCGCACGAGCTTTGAGCAATAAAGCTGCTTGTATCCCTCGAGCGTCATCGTGAAATCATACCAGATCCGCCGCAACCGCCGCTTGGCCACATGGTCGTGGATCGCCGCTGCTGCCTTGCCTGCCAGCGCCGTGTCGCGGTGACGGAACAAGACCGCCCGTCCCAACCCATGATCAAGGAAATCCTGCAGCGGGCGCACAACCGAGCCGGATTCGATCAGCGCTTCTACGATGAGCGGAGCCCCGGTCGCATCGACGTGCACAATACCGACATGGCTGAATTGGCTATCGATATCCCCGATCCGCGCAATCGCCGCGCTGTTATGTGCCTGCCCCCGCACCAGCAGAATATCGCCCGAATGGAATGGAAAATCTGCACCGGTGTGATGCACCGGATTGACCAGTACATTGATGTCGGCCCCCGTAAATCCGCGTCGAGGATGCGCCCCAGGCGGCAGTCGGTCGTGACCGATATTGAGTTCACCGATCATGTCGCACGCATAGCGCGTCACCCGGAAAACATCCCGCAGCGCCTTCTGCACGCTACGGCTCATAATCCCGCGCCGCTCCCAATCGCCAATCCGACTGCGCAGGCTCAATCGCAGTTCAAACAGGCTCTGGATGATGGCAGCAGCCGAACTGCGGTGCGCGGCGACATCATAATGCGACAGGTCGGCATGAAACAGCAGTCCGTAGATCTTCGCCAGGTTGGCCGCCAATTCCGCCTCGGACACGACCGGCGCTTCTGCCAGCTGCCGCATCTGGGCAAGGTCATCCGCGACCGCCCGCGACCCAACATCCTGCAACATGATTTCCCCCGACGCCAACACCGCGCTGCCTTCCTTCTACAGCTCCCCATCGCCATGTCTACGGCTCAGAATTCGCCATCACTGCGCGCGGATAGCAGCAATCAGCCGGGGAAACGAGGTGCCGGCCGCAGCACACCGCCGTCCTTCGGGCACGGCCGTGCGGCACGGAAATCCCATGAGATGCAGTCCGATCAGATCACCCGTCTCGGCATCGAAAATCGGCGAGCCGCCGCCGCCCGGCAACGTACCGTGTGTGTAGACGATATCCGATTGAAGCTGATCCGTAATTGGCGCGGCGTCGATCCCTCGCGACTGCCCGAACGGGCTTTGCGGCGGCATACTGTTTGGTGCGCCCTGCGGGTCAGCACTCCGGACATGAGACAGGTGTCCCAGCAAGTGACTGACGGAAATCACGGTCTCGTTACGGCCCAGCAGGTTGCCCACGAACACGATCGGACGAGGCTCGGTTTGATATTGGAGCATCCCGTTGCCGTCGAACAACGCATCGACCTCGTCCCTGGTATATGCACGAAGCCCGTTTAACGCTGGTGGCTTGTCGTTGGCAGACTTGAGCACCGTGACATCCTTTGGAAGCCCATCCTCGATGCTGGAAACCGAAACCCCCAGCACATCGGATTGCCACACGATCGCACCCAGCCGCGCCGTGCGCCGCTCGTTCTTTGGCCCCAACATAACGATGAGCGCCTCGGCGGGGCTGAGCGCTGTCGCATACTGTCGTTGGTCATTGGCCACGACATAGTTTGCCGTGACGAACACCGGCTTATCCTCCCAACTGGGATTAAGGAGCCGAGCGTGAACGATCACGCCGGACGCCGTAATCCGGCCAGCTTCCGACCGATTTTCAACGAACGCGACCGCACCGGCATAATTGGTCGCAACTTGAAACCAACCCGATGGAACATCGTAGGGCAGGTATCCACGCGGTGCCGCCCGCAAGCCCAGTCTCCGCTCGAGCTTTATATTGCTCTCCGCCAGTGCGACCTTCGCAGTTTCAGCCGTTCGCCATTGGAGCAGCGAAAACCCCGCAAGCGCTGCTAACATAACCGAAGCACACGCCAGCCCCACCTGAACCCGCCACCTCAATCGCGCTTTGGTCCGCAGTTCGTCGTCAGCCGCCCCGATACTCGCCTCGATATAGCCCTGTTGGTTGGCCGAAATATCCGGCGCATCGCCCGGTCGCTCGACGGCCCACCGCTTAGCGTCTTCGAGATCGCTGCCGCGCAACAGCAGTGCCGCAGGTTTGCCCCGCTCCATCCAACGGCTCGCCAGTTCGCCATAACGCGTGTGCTCGCGGATCCACCCGGCGTCTGCCCGCAACGCCCGTGCGAGTTCGCCGAGCCCTTTTGAAAACGACTGCCCTTGGTTGAAGAACACATAGTTGAGCTTGCGCAGCCGTTCAGGCACGTCCGCGTCGGCAACCGGAGTCAATATGACCGGCACCAGCCTCTTTGCTGCGCGCGCCGTCTGCTCCACCTCCCAGGTGCAGTGCTTCGAACTGAGCGAATTCGGCGAGATGACGAAAACAACCGTATCGGCCAGACTGATCAGATTGCCGAGCCGCTCTTCCCAGGGTTCGCCAGGAGCGATATCTTCTTTGTCGAGATAAGCGTCAAACCCGAGAAGTTCGAGAGCCGCGAGCAACTCTTGCGCAAATGCGCTGTCCTTGCGGGAATACGACAGAAAAACCTTGAGCTTCGTCGACGTGCTTTCAAGTATTGCATTGTGCGCAATGGACATGGCGTGCCTCGCGAGAATCACGATGCCGATATGAAAAAATCAATTCATTCATATATCGTTGCATTCTTATACACGATCAAAACGCGCGTCGGCAAGCGCCGCTGGAAACGGTTCCGGCGGACGCGAACGGTCGAGTTTATACGGTCGAGTTTGTCAGAATGTGTCTTATCAAACCAATCGAAGACGACGCGCAGACAAGCGCGGCTTAGAGTCCAGCGGTTAGCTTATCCTTGGACGCCGCCACAAGGTTGACGCTTTCCCCGCACCCGCACGCACTCTTCTGATTGGGATTATTGAACACGAACGTCGATGCCAGCTTATCGGTTTTGTAGTCCATTTCCGTCCCGAGCAGATAAAGCACCGCTTGCGGATCAACGATCACGCGCGCCCCGTCCACCTCGATTACTTCATCGAACTTGTCGACCTGATCCGCCCAGGTCATGGTGTACTCCATGCCCGCACAACCGCCCTTCTTCAGCCCGATCTTGAGCCCGGCCACGCCCTCGCCTTTCGCCGCCATGACCGCCTTGACCCGTGTCACCGCCGCTGGCGTCAACGTCATCACCTGCGGGCGCGGACGGCGTTGTGGTAAAACGGTCATGTGTGAGGCCTCCTAATTCGGCGTGGTCTTTGATAACATAACGCAAATTCTGCTAATTGCGAGCCACCGCTGATCCCGGTGCAGCCCGGCCCTTGATCGTTCGTCCCAGTTGACCGGAAGGTTTCGGCATCGGCTGAAAGCATCGCCGCCGATCAGAACATATTCAGCGCCAGCCGCGCCTCATCCGACATCCGGCCTTGGTGCCACGGCGGATCGAACACGAGGTTGACCTTCGTCTCCCGAACGCCGCCCACGGTGTTGACTGCATTCTGCACCCATCCCGGCATTTCGGCGGCCACCGGGCACCCCGGCGACGTAAGGGTCATTTCCACGATCACCGAGCGGTCATCTTCAATGTCGATCCGATAGATCAGACCCAATTCATAGATATCCGACGGGATTTCTGGATCATAAACGGTTTTCAGCGCGGCAATGATGTCCGCCGTCATCCGCTCGATTTCGTCTTCCGGTAGCGCTGTCGCAGGCGCCGCCTGAACCGCACCTTCAGCGGGCGCCGCAGGATCCGCCGCGACACCGCCAACCCCGGTCGGCGTGGGGTCTATAGATGCAGCGTCAGCCGCAATCGTCTTGCTGTCCATTTCAGTCTCTCCAGGAGGCTTCAAGGGCCTCAGGTGAACAACTCATGCGCGCGTTTCAAACCATCAACCAGTGCGTCCACTTCCGCGCGCGTTGAATACATAGCAAACGAGGCCCGGCATGTCGCTGAAACACCCAGACGATCCATCAACGGCTGCGCACAGTGGTGGCCTGCCCGCACCGCAATCCCGGACCGATCAATGATCGTCGCAATATCGTGAGGATGCAACCCCTCGACGCTGAAAGCGACAATCGCGCCCTTCCCCGGCGCGGTCCCATGAACCTTCAACCAATTGAGCTCCGACAACCGCGCCTGCGCATAGTCGCCGATCATCGTTTCGTGCGCAGCGATCTTGTCACGCCCGACTTGCATCATATACGTGAGTCCCGCCGCCAACCCAATCGCCTCGGCAATCGCCGGCGTTCCCGCCTCAAACCGATGCGGCGGCGTGTTGTAGGTGATCGTATCGACGCTCACCTTGTCGATCATCTCGCCCCCGCCCTCATAAGGCGGCATCATGTCGAGATGCTTCTTCTTGGCGTACAACACCCCGATCCCGGTCGGCCCATACGTCTTGTGTCCCGTGAACACGAAGAAATCGCAATCCATATCGCGCACATCAATCGGCATATGTGCCGCCGACTGGCTGCCATCGACCAGCACCGGAATCCCGTGACGGTGGGCAATCGCGATGATCTCTTTAATCGGATTGACCGTCCCCAGCACATTCGACATGTGCGTAATGGCAACGATCTTCGTCTTCGGCGTCAGCAGCCGTTCGAACTCGTCCATCAGCAGTTCGCCGTTGTCATCCATCGGCGTCCATTTGAGCACTGCCCCGCGCCGTTCCCGGTGGAAATGCCACGGTACGATGTTGGCGTGATGCTCCATGATCGAGAGAACGATCTCGTCACCTTCGCCAATCACCATCCCGCCGAACGACTGGGCAACCAGGTTGATGGCGCTCGTCGCGTTGCGCGTGAACACGATTTCATCGACGCTCCCCGCGTTCAAGAACCGCCGTGTGACCTCGCGCGCATCTTCGAACTTAGCCGTCGCCGTGTTCGACAGGTAATGCAGCCCGCGATGCACATTGGCGTATTCGAACCGATAGAAATGGTCCATCGCTTCCAGCACCTGCCGGGGCTTTTGCGACGACGCCCCGTTATCGAGATAGACCAGCGGTTTGCCGTGGACCTGCCGGTACAGGATCGGAAAATCCGCCCTGATCCGTTCGACGTCATATCCCGGTATGTGGCTCGTGGTCATGATCGACTTTCTTAAGTCCCGAAAAAGTGGGGGGTTTGGGGGAAAACGTCCCCCCAAATGGGTTCGGGCGATCGCCCGACGACTAGGACGCTAACCATTCGCGCGCCGTCTGCGCCAAGGCCGCCCGCACACCCTCGTGCTCGACCTTGTCGATGGCTTCACCGATAAAGGATTCAACCAGCAACGCGCGTGCCTCGGCCGCCGGTATCCCGCGCGCTTGGCAATAAAACAGCAGATCCTCGTCGATCTGTGCCGCCGTCGAGCCATGCCCGCACACCACATCGTCGGCATAAATCTCAAGCTCGGGCTTGCTGTCGAACTCCGCATCCGGCGATAGCATCATCACCCGTGCCATCTGCTTGCCATCGGTCTTCTGCGCATCCGGTCGCACGATCACTTTGCCTTGGAAAATCCCGCGCGCCCGTCCATCCAGGACTCCCGCAAAAAACTCCCGGCTCTCGCAGTGTGGCACGCCGTGATCGACCGTCAGCGTTGTGTCGATATGATCGCCACCCCGGCCTAGAAACGCACCTGAAAGGTCGAGCTTCGACCCCTCGCCCGCGAACGTCGCCAGGACCTGATTGCGGCTCAGCGCCTGCCCCGATGTGAGAGCAAACCCCCGATATCCCGCATCGGTCCCCAGCGTCACGACAAGGTTCGACAAGTGCGTCGCCCGTCCTGCATCGCTGGCGGCCTTCACGTGCGTCACCTGCGCCCGATCTCCAACGGTGACCTCGCTCAGCGCATTCATGTGCTGCTCGACCGCCGAACCCTGCAGCGTCAAAAACAATTCGACGATTGTGGCCTTCGCGTCAGCGCCAACCGTAATCTTGTGCCGGACGGTCGACGACAGCGCGTCCCGCCCCGCCGCCAGACAAACCACCAGCAACGGCTTCTCGATCGTCACGCCAGCCGCGATGTCGATTACCGCGCCATCCGTCACGAACGCCGTATTCAGCGCCGACACGGCGTCACCGGTAACTTCGGCTAACGTCTCGAAATTGACTGACAACGGTACAACGTTGATCGCTTCTGCTCCCGACAAATTCGACAACGCCCGGCGGTAGTGCCCGTTCACGAACACGATCCGTGGCGCATCGAGTTCCATGTACGGACCCAGCGCCACGATCAGATCGCCCACCGTCAACCTGGCACCATCAATCACCGACGGCGGCGGAACCGGGTCTTTCAAAGCCACGCGAAGGTCAGTATATTTCCATTCCTCGATGCGCCGGTGCGGCAACCCCATCTCACCAAAAACTGCCATCGCCCCACGCCGCGCGCGCGCTACCTCAGCCCCGCCCGGCAGCGAACCAATCACGCCCGCAAACTGCTCGGCAATCGCCAACTCCGCCTTCGTCTTCATGACCGCAATTGTCATCAGGCGGCCTTTCCTTCGAATTCAGCGTATCCGGTTTTCTCAAGCTC